>Ga0315281_10000142_pt1 | contig 89889 bp, 92 predicted proteins | sample YL17G07_0_MG_FD_204540 | JGI IMG/M metagenome (GOLD analysis project Ga0315281, IMG submission 204540) | Sediment microbial communities from Yellowstone Lake, YNP, Wyoming, USA - YL17G07_0 | ecosystem: Environmental > Aquatic > Freshwater > Lake > Sediment | place: USA: Wyoming | collected... | reverse complement strand
GGCTTGAGATCCGAAAAGAATAATAAACTTTATCCCTTTTTCAAAAGCGTATTTTTCGATTTTCTCCCTATCTACTTTCATATTTTCAATATATCATACAAACCTTAAAGCAACAATAAATGTTTTAGTAAAATATGGGGACATTTCCTATTTCCACTGGGTTCGGGATTAGGCCAGGCAATAAAAAAGCCCTCACAGCCTAAAACTTTTTTAGAACTATGAGAGCCCAATTTTGATGGCTAATCGGGGCTTATCATTTCCTTCCCCCACCGTTAAAGGATTATTAGCCCAATTACCAACTCTTGTAGAACATTATATAAAAATTTGGATAAGTGTCAAACTAATTTCGAAACAAAAGTGGCGGGAAGGAAGGTTTTGATAGGTTTCCAGAGTTATTTCAAATTCAGGATTTTTCTGGATTCCTGTGGAGTCGCAATTTCTCTTCCAAATTCTTTTGCAATCCTAACGACTCTTTCCACCAATTGGGCATTGTTCTTAGCCAGGACGCCCTTTGAATAGTAAGTGTTGTCCTCCAAGCCAACCCGGACATGGCCTCCCATTACCATGGCTATCATGGCCATGGGGAGTTGGCCCGGGCCAATCCCAATTACAGACCAGGTTGAATCCTGAGGTATAATTTCTGAAAGGTGGAGAAGTGACTTTGCTGTCGCAGGCATACCCCCAAGGACGCCCAAAACGAATTGAAAGTGGAGCGGGGGTTTAAGGAGACCCCTCTCAAGAAATCTAAGACAGGTATAAACCATTCCCACTTCAAAAACCTCTAATTCAGGTTTGATCCCCTTTTCCAAGGTCTCCTTTGCCAGGGTTTCTAAGAATTCTAAAGGATTAAGAAAGACATTCGCCCCCATGTTAATAGAACCTGCATCAAAGGAGACTAATTCTGGATTGAAGGATAAAGGGACGAGCCTCTCGCCAAATTCGAGATTTCTACCCGGAATACCACTCGTGGTCAGGCAAAGGATCGCATCGGTCTCACCCCGGATGCGGTCTACCACTTCTTTAAAGATAGAATGGTCCTGGGTTCCTAACCCTGTCTTCGGATCTCTGACATGCACATGAAGGACAGAAGCCCCTGCCCTCCAGGACTCAATACCTGACTGGGCGATCTCTTGCGGAGTAATTGGGATATGCGGCGTTTGTTGTCGTGTGATTCGAGAACCTGTAATGCCAACGGTAATAATAAGTTTTTCCATATAGCCTTTCCATTTACTACCTCAATGTCCAATGAGCAATTATCAATTTCCAATGATGATTTAACGATTAAAAGCTGTATCCATTGACCATTGATTATTGGTAATTGGTCATTGAATGACAAACTAATTAGATTACTTCCCTTCTCCTAAATTATCACCCCCACCCTCACCCTCCCCTTAATCCCCTCCCGTCGAGGGAGGGGAGAGTAACAAGTTGAAAACTAATTGATTTTTACAATCGGGTTACATGACATTGTAAAAAGCTATTATCACACCCCCTGTGTCAAGTGCGTGTAAAGCTCAGCGTCGAGGGGGAGGGGATTGGTTAGGAATTTTCATTGCTCATTGATGATTGACCATTGATTATTGGTAATTGGTCATTGAATGATTGATCTGTAATGCTACGGATAGATTCCTCTGAGCCTGGAGGCTTCAGCCACTCTTCCGATCCCGAGCACAAGGGCTGCTGCTCTCATGGGGATTTTTTTAGAAAAAGAGATATCCAGAACTTCTTTGAAACCCTTCTGCATGATCCGGGTTAATCGATCCAATACTTCCTCCTCACTCCAGATGAGCTCCTGAAGGTTTTGAACCCATTCAAAATAGGAGACCGTCACTCCTCCTGCATTGGCTAAGATGTCAGGGACAATGAAAACTCCCTTGTCATTCAAAATCTCATCCGCCTCAGGGGTGGTCGGTCCATTTGCTCCTTCGGCGATAATCTTCGCTTTGATTCGAGGAGCATTTTTCTCTATGATCTGATTTTCTATCGCAGCAGGGACCAGGACATCGCATTTCAACTCTAACAACTCTTGATTGGTGATCTCGGTTTCGTCCTTTGTCTCGCAAACAAAACATTTATATTTTGCCTTGTATTCCAAGGCTCTCTTCACATCCAGCCCATTCTCATTATAAAGCCCTTTTTGTGAATCGCTGATGGCAATAACCTTTGCCCCCAGGCGATCGAAGTGCATCGCAGCAATACCTCCTACATTGCCACATCCCTGGATCACCACTTTGGCTCCTTCAACAGGTATTTTTAAATTTTTCAAAGCCTCAAGAGAGGTAATCATCACTCCCCTGCCCGTGGCTTCAAACCTTCCCAGAGACCCTCCTAACTCAATGGGCTTACCCGTCACCACACCCGGGACAGAGTAGCCTTTTAGAATGCTAAATGTATCCATAATCCAGGCCATCACCTGTGGGTTGGTATTGACATCTGGAGCAGGAATATCCTGTTCGGGTCCCAACATCATGGAGATCTCCCAGGTAAATCTCCTTGTCAAATGCTCTATTTCATGAAGTGACATCTCCTTGGGATTACATTGAACCCCACCCTTCGCCCCTCCAAATGGAATATTGACCACGGCCGACTTCCAGGTCATCCACATTGCCAAAGCCCTCATCTCATCGAGATCGACATCGGGGTGGTACCTTATTCCGCCTTTGGCGGGCCCCCTCGCCACATTATGCTGGACCCGATACCCTGTGAAGATCTTGAGCTTCCCATCATCCATCTGAACAGGAAAATGGACAATCAACTCCCTCTTCGTATTTTTCAATTTCTCTATTGATCCAGGATCCAGGTTTAAATATTTTACCGCAATATCAACCTGTCTCTTGGCCATCTCAAAAGAATTTATCTTCTCATTTTCAGCCATTATCGTAACCCCCTTAATTCTAAATTATAAAAAATCCTACAGGTTGTTTCCATTACTTTTTTCTACCTTTTCTCTTCTCCTTTTTCAAGGGAAATTTTATGACCTCTTCATCCATCCAATTCAACAATTCTCCAAAAGATTTTAAATAAAGAACCCCACCCACAGAGCGGGGCTTTAAAAACTAAATTCTCTAAACCCAAAACCGAGATCCCGAAATCGTTAGATCCTGAATTAAGTTCAGGCCCTGGTTCGGGATGACAAAAGAAGAAGGCCAATCCTCTGTTGTCATGAACCTTGTGCTGAACTTGATTCAGTATCGTTTCAGCATCTGATCAGGTTTTTTCTGCCTTTAGCAGACACACCTTTCATCCCCGTCCACTCGGTTTCGAGTCGCAACGACAGGACGGGGTTTCCAGGTGCGCTCTTAATAAATAGCGCCCCTTTTATAGGAAATCCTTGTCGAAAAGATCGCCAAAATTGTCGAATCCTAAAATATAAGGTTTTTTTGTTCCTGTCTATCGCAGGCAGGCATGGTGAGCGTTCTTAACCTATTGAATTCCCATTGCTCCTTGGTAAGGGTTTTCTATACGTTATTTATTAAATCGAAAAGAAACATTTTCTCCTCTTATAGCCATCGACAAGTCTTTCCTTTTCTAAATTAAATCTTCGGAAATCAATTTTACAAAAGCTAAATTTATTCAATTGTCAAAAATAGTTGAACCCATTGAAAATTCTTAATAAATCACCATCCAAAAAGTAATGAACAACATCACACAACTTCTAAAAAATGAATTGGCACAGTCCTTGCTGTAATTATAAAGCAATGATTAAATTAATAGGAAAGGAGGTGAAGAAGATGAAAAAGACAATTGTTTTATTAGGACTGGTGGCACTCATGGTTTTAGGTGTAACCTATGTTTACGCTCAAGGACCAGGCATGGGTCCTGGACATAGAGGAATGCACGAATCTTGGAGTCATGGAAAAGATTATCCTTTGACTCCCGAACAGAAGACCAAATTCCAAGAATTGGGCCGAAAGTTCAGAGAGGAAAATGCAAAACTGATCGGTGCAATCGTGACCAAGAGGCTGGAGCTTCAGTCTTTATGGACTGATCCCAAAGCTGATTCCAAGGCGATTCTCGATAAGGAGAAAGAATTGAGAGACCTTCAAAATCAGATGAAGGATAAAGCTGTCCAAATGAGGTTGGAGGCTCGAAAGTTCCTCACACCTGAACAGATTTCTGGTTTTGGACCCGGTTGTGGAATGGGTCCTGGTTTTGGTCGTGACCACATGAAGGGCCAAGGAATGGGAGCGGGTCGCGGTTATGGAATGATGGAGTAATCCCAACCCTCCTCTACCCCAATAAAAGGGGAAGGAATAAAATGCCTTCCCCTTTTATTTTTGACCCATTCGACGGAGCATTTCGCCTAAAGCCCAGCTCAGGGTCAAACCTGAGCCTGGTGGAGTCGAAGGTTTGACTTTTTAAAACCATTTCGATATGTTTTAAAATGAATCAAGAAGATATGGAATCCCGATGATTTGGGATTAGGTCAATGGTGGAGAATTATGAAGTTTAAGATACAGACACTCATTTTTTGTCTTCTTTTTATCCTCACTGTTTCTCTATCCTTCTCACAACCACCAGGAATGGGAATGAAAAAGTGGAGGGGAGAGGGTCCATGCTGGAGAGCCTCTGACCTCGACCTTTCCTTAGATCAGGTGAAGAGATTAGACCTCATCCACCAAGCCTACTTTCGGGAGACTCAGCTACCCAAGGCTGAACTTTTTGCAAAGCGTTTGGAACTGCGGGAATTCCTCACTACCCCAAACCTAAGGATAGAGTCGATCCGCTCTAAGTATTTGGAGATCAATGAAATTCAGTCCAAACTCGAGGAAAAAACCATTGAATACCTGATCAAGGTGAGGAATATTCTTACCCAAGAACAATTGAAGATGTGGTGTCCGGAACAGGAGTTCCCCCTCTTCCAACGAATGAAGCATGGACCTGGCCCCATGGGAATCATGCCTCCTCGAAAACCACCTTTCCCAGAGGGGTCAGGAAAGGAATAAGGAAAGGGCTATTTTGCTCAGTCATGAGAATAAGATAAAAAGAAGTTTCTCACCCATCTATCTTGGGATCTTATCTGGAATCCTTCTCATCATCCTCATCATCAACGGACTTTTAGAAATCAATCGAACCAAAAATGGATTCTATCTCTTGTTGGAAAGGGAAGCGATCGTTCTCATCCAACACTTCGAGAAAAATATCCAAGACGCCCTCACCTCCCTCCAATGGATGGAAGGCGGACCGGGAAAGCATTCCCTTGGCTCTCCTGTTTCAGGACTCTTTTTCGGCCTGGAGGATTCCATTGCCGAATACCTTCTCGAGGCCATCCATAGGATGGATCAACTCGAAAGAGAAAAACCCTTAAATCCCCCTGACCTCCAAACCCTCATCGACCAATTCCACATCGCTTCGATCGAAATCTATGACCCCAAGGGAAATCTGCTCAAGGGTTGGCCTTCTCCATTTTCTTCACCCGAAAAAAAACTTTTTCTTCGTGAACTGATCGAGAAGAAACGCCCAGTCGCACTTGACCTTTTTGGCAAACCCCTTTCCGAAGACCACTTGTTCTCCATGGCCGTCTGGAGGAGGGGGAATCCAGGAATCATCGCTCTCTACCTCAATGGAGAACAGATGAAAAGGCTTCTCCAGCAGTTCGCCATTCAAAGGGCGATCTCCGATATCGGTCTGAGAGAGGGCATCCTCTATATCTCTGTTCAGGATATCTCTCTCAACATCCTCGCTCATACGGATCCATCTTTCATTGACAAGAAAGAAGAGGATTCTTTCCTAAAAAATTCTCTTCAAAACACCAAGGTTCTTTCTCGGCACTATCAGTCCGCCAAAGGAGAGGAAATTTTTGAAGTGCTAAAGTCCTTCTCTCTGAAGGATAAAACCATGGGGCTGATCCGGATTGGATACTCCGCAAAAGAAATCCATCCTGTCCTCAGCCAGATCAAGAAGAATGTCGCCCTCTCGATCCTCTTCTTCCTCATCTTAGGGGTTTCAGCCATCACTCTGATTTGGGTGAACCAGAACCGGCATCTTAGAAAAATGAAAGAGATGGAGGATCGGATCCAACTGGCAGAGAGACTTTCGTCCCTTGGCCACTTAGCCGCGGGAGTCGCCCATGAGATTCGAAATCCTCTCAATGCCATGGGCATGGGCCTCCAGAGGCTCAAAAGAGAATTTCTTCCTCAGAATGAATCGAAAAAGGAAGAGTATATCTCCTTTATGGAGTTGATCCTTAAGGAGGTTAGAAGGGTCAATGAAATCATCGAACAGTTTCTGACCCTCTCCAGACCTTTTCAACTCAACCTGAGGGAATCTTCCCTCCAAGATCTTCTGAAAAATTTTGTTACCTTTTTCCAGGAAGAGGCTTCTTCTCTGGGGATCACCCTTCAGGCAGAGATTCCTTCAGTTCTGCCTCTCATCAAAATGGATCCTGAAAGGTTGACACAGGCCTTTATCAATATTATGAAGAATGGAATGCAGGCCATGGGACAAGGAGGGAATCTTCGTATTGAAACCAAATCATTAAAGGAGGGCGTGGAGGTAATCATTTCAGATTCAGGTCCTGGGATTATACCGGAACAGATGGAGAAGATCTTCAATTATTACTATACGACGAAAGAGAAAGGAGTGGGATTGGGGCTTCCCATTGCCCATCGAATTATCGAAGCCCATGGTGGCCAATTGAAAATAGAAAGTCGAGTTGGGTCCGGAACAAAAGTAATAGTGACTCTGCCTGTTTAAATTCGAAGTTCGGTAGGGAACGGTTTGGCTCCGCCCCCGAGGGGCTTCTGCCCCGGAGGGAAACCGTTCCGAACAGGAGTTCGGAGTCAATCTGTAAGACAAAATGGAAAAGGCAAAAATACTCATTGCTGAGGACGAAAAAACCCAAAGGGACCTATTAGAAGGGTTTTTAAAAAAGGAAGGTTTCTCTGTCGAGGCCGTAGCCAATGGCAGGGAGGCTCTTCAGAAACTTCAAGGGAATTTTTTCGATATCGCCTTGATCGACTATAAAATGCCCGAATTCGATGGCCTGCAAACGCTCCAGGAGATTCGAAAGCATTATCCAGACCTTCCTGTCGTCATGATGACCGCCTATGGAACAGTGGAGACAGCCGTGGCCTCGATGAAAGAAGGGGCTCTCGACTATCTCACCAAACCCATCGATTTGGATGAACTCTTCCTCATGCTTCAAAAAGTGATCGAGAGGTCGAACCTTATCAGAGAGAATACGGAACTGAAAGTCCAACTTCAGGAGCGCTATGCGTTTACCCAGATTGCCTATGGAAGTCCAAAGATGGAGGAGGTCATGGGACTGGTGGCTCGGGTAGCACCCAGCCAAGCCACTGTCCTCATCCTAGGGGAGAGTGGAACAGGAAAAGAACTGATCGCCAATGCCATTCATTATGCAAGTCCTCGCTCCGGAAAGCCCTGGGTGAAGGTGAGTTGTGCGGCAATCCCCGAAACCCTTCTTGAAAGTGAACTCTTCGGTCATGAGAAAGGAGCTTTCACCGGGGCTACCCAGAGAAGGATAGGCCGATTTGAAGAGGCAGACAGCGGTTCCATCTTTCTCGATGAGATTGGAGACCTCTCACCAAGCACCCAAGTGAAACTTCTGAGGGTCTTACAGGACAAAGAATTTCAACGGCTGGGATCAAACCTCGGTCTCAAGACCGATGTGAGGGTGATCACGGCCACCCATCGAAATCTCGAGGAGGCAATTAAGACAGGACTCTTTAGAGAGGATCTCTACTATCGACTCAATGTGATCTCGATCACCCTCCCTCCCTTGAGAGAGAGGAGAGAGGATATTCCCCTTTTAATCGACTATTTTTTAAAAAAATATTCGAAAGAGAATCAGAAATCAATTTCCGATATTTCTAAAGAGGCAAGGGCCCTTCTCCTCCGTTACGCTTATCCCGGAAACGTCAGAGAACTGGAGAACCTTATTGAACGGGCAGTGGTTCTTTGCCGCGGAGAGGTCATCACCACTCAAGATCTTCCTTTTCATCTTAAAGATGAGAAATCTGAGAAGCTATGGGAATCTCTTAAAAAAGAAAAGAGTCTCCCCGAATCTTTGGGGGAGATTGAAAGAGACTCCATCCTCAAGGCCCTCCATCAACATCAGGGGGTTCAGACAAAGGCCGCTGAGAGCCTTGGCATCAGTGAGAGGGTGCTCCGTTATAAAATGAAGAAGTACCGGATCCGGTTTGACGAAGAGAAAGAATAAGGAATGGTTAATCCCTCAGTTACGAATGGTAAATCCTTACGGCAAATATGTAACTCAGGGCTTTAGCCCTGATTCATCCCTCCGGGCCAGAGGCCCTCATGGGCCGGCGGCAGCCCTGAAGGGCTGAGTTACAGGTTATGGTAACAGTCGGTCGCCCCATAATTGAGGGATTACAGGAATGGTTTAAAAAGAGTTGGGAGTTCGGAGTTTAATTAAAATTAACCATAAAGGGTATACGGACACGATGCACGCCTGCCTGCCCTGTACCATATTAGGTTCAGGGCCTGCCGGTAGGCAGGGACACGGTCACGTACTTTATCATTTTTGCGAGGAACTAAAATGACCTATTATCGCTACCGTTTCTCATTCGGGTATGGCTTGACACCTGTTGTTAAAAATCTAATGATCATCATGGGGATAGTCTTTCTCCTCCAGATGTTTATCACCAGATGGATTGATTTCTACTTCGGTTTGATTCCCCTCATGGTTTGGAAGAAATATTTTCTATGGCAGCTTTTTACTTACATTTTTCTTCACGGAGGATTCTCTCACATCCTTTTCAACCTCTTGGCCCTTTGGATGTTCGGCGGAGAATTAGAAAATTACTGGGGATCGAAAAAATTCCTTTTTTATTTCCTCTTCTGCGGAATCGGTGCAGGGATTTGTACTGTTGTTTTTACTCCCTATCAATTCATCCCTGTGATTGGTGCCTCCGGAGCCATCTATGGAATCCTTCTCGCCTTTGCCTGGCTCTTCCCCAATCGCCCCATCTTAATCTATTTCCTTTTCCCAATACCCGCCAAATACTTTGTAATCATCTTCGGTCTCATCGAACTCCTCTCTTCCATGGAAGGAACCGGGGGAGGCGTTGCACACCTCACCCATTTGGGTGGTCTTGTCTTCGGTTTCTTCTATTTGGCCTATCCAATGATCCGGCAAAAATTTCGCCGTGGATATTATAAACGGAAGTGGTCTCAAAGAGGCCCGGGTGATAAAAATTACTACCATTAAATGCAATAAAGGGATTTTTAACTCTTGGCTCTGCTTTGGAATCAAACAGCATGAAATTCCAAATCACAAATCTCAAATTTCAAATAATTTCCAAATGTCAAATCACCAAAACGATTTCGTTTGAGATTTGAAATTTTGGTCATTGGAATTTGTTTGGGATTTGGTGCTTGGTATTTGGTGCTTAACTGGATGGGTCTTTCAAATTCCGCAATCCGCAATCCGCAATCCGAAATCCTGAAAGGGCTTTACGTTGGTACCAGTGGCTACAATTACCCTCATTGGTGGAATGGAGTCTTTTATCCCTCTGACCTTCCCCAGAAAAAGTGGCTCGAGTTTTACGCCGAATATTTTGACACGGTAGAATTGAATGTCTCCTTTTATCGCCTTCCAAGAAAAGAAGTTTTCAAAAGCTGGTATAAACGGACACCGAAGCGCTTTTCCTTCGCTGTCAAAGGGAGCCGGTTCATCACCCACATCAAACGATTAAAGGATTGCAGAGAACCCCTTTCCCTTCTTTTAGACCATGCATCACCGCTGAAAGAAAAATTGGGAGTGGTGCTCTGGCAACTTCCCCCGCGATTCAAATTCCAAAAAGAGAGGTTCGAGGAATTCTGTGTCCTTCTCTCAACCCTCCCTCGTTCTAAACTTCATCGACATGCCTTTGAGTTCAGAGATGAATCCTGGTTCTGCAACGAGGCTTTTCGGATATTGGAAGAATTTCGTTTTGCCTTTTGCATCGCCCATGGTTCAGGCCTTCCTTTTATAGAAAAAATAACCTCCAACTTTATCTACCTCCGCCTTCACGGTGGTGAGGTGCTCTATGGCTCTAATTATTCGGATAAGGAATTAAAACAATGGGCAGGAAAAATCCAAGATTGGAGAAAAAAAGAAAAGACCGTATTCGTTTATTTCAACAATGATGTTTACGGCTTCGCTGTCAAAAACGCCCTTACCCTGAAAAAATTGGTTTCCCAAGATCAAACCAACCCCTAAAATTTCCCCTAAAATTTCTACTTGCAAATAATTGAAATTTATGATAGTTAAATAAGTTTAGAAATTTGTGGAGCCCCATGGGCAGAGCCCATGGTTCCTAATCAACGCCCCTGTGGGGCGCCATCCCGGCCAAAAGATGGCGCTTTCATCCACGGCCAAAGACCGTGCCGAAACGCCTGCCTGCGGCAAGCAGGCGTTTCGGCACGCAGTCGTGGCTTTTTGCTGCCGGGGTAACAAGTCCTTAAAGAACTTAAAGAATATGTTATCCTTGGTTCCAAATCTCATTTCGAATATTTTGAAGGGTCCGCCCAGATCATCGAGGAGCACCCAGCATCTGATGCTGGCCGGGATCAACCAAACCATTTTTCTTAATAATTGGGGCGTCCCTGAGATCAAAATTAGTCTTGACCGGCTCCAGGGTTGCTATGAATTGGATTCACTCTCCTTAAATACCGAACCCAATGAGGAAGGTTTCCATACGGTCTGGATTTATGAAAAGAAGAATAGGATTTTCTTCTTCAAAAGAGGAAAACTCGCCTCTCATTTTAGATGGAGTGAATTCAGAGAGAAATGGAAAAAGCCGAAAGAAGAGACGGATTTTCGGACGCCTAGGAAATCCTCGACCCTCCTTGCCACGGCTCTCTCCCTTGTCGCTTAGGCAAGGTAGAGTTTCTCTGCCAATTGCTTTCCAGTTACGGTCCTAAAAACTTTTCCGATCAACTCCTCCACTTTTTTTCGGTCTTTTGAAATTCCTTCTTCCTCGATATTGACCAGCCAGTCTGCCTCAAAGAGAACCTGGAAGTTTAATTTTTCTTCTTCTCTTGGACTGTGATGATGACCAATGATGTCACAGATCTCGTCAATCATCTCTTTTTGGACACCCAATCTTTCTAAAATCTCCCTGGCAATGGCAGGCCCTTCCATCTCTTGATAATGGCCTGAATGGCTCCCATATTGCCTCTCCGCCCCATGGATCCCAATATCATGAAGATAGGCGGCCCCCATCACGACCAGAGGATGCCCACCTTCCATCTTCAAGATCTGCTCCGCAACCTTGGCAACCTTGATGGCATGATGGACATGTTTAAAATCGGTCCCGAAATATTTTTTCATTTCCAGAACAATTCTTTCCCTTAATAAATCCTTCTGCTCTGCTTTTTGCCTTTCCTTTACCTCTTCGGGCACTGCGCCGACACACTGTTCGGCATACGAACACCATTGGGCACAACCAAAATCCAATTTAGGATTAACGATTTCATGCCCGCAACGGCACTTACGCCTGACTTCATCTTTGAAGAACTCAACCCTTCCCCCACATTTCGGACATTGGGTGTCAAAAATATCTCCCGGCTTCCAAAACCTCATATCCTGGCCTGGACACTTCATATTTTTTCTCCTTTTAAACTCTATTATTCCAACATATAAAAGAAATTTCATTGACTTACGTCAAAATGGATTTGATTTTCCTCTCTTTGAAACTCTAATATTAACGGTAAGATTCTACGATCATTTCGGACGAGAAAAATCATTCCGAAATTAGGCGATAATATTTTAACTTCTTGATTTCACACATCAAATTATAAAATTGGAGTTTGGTTTGTGGCATTCAAAGGCTTCGACCAACGTCGATCGGGATTTCGTGAGTTTTTTTCTCTTGCAAAATCCCAAATCATATGTTAACTCATTTTAATTCAATTATTTTTTCTCCAATGGAGGAGAAATGGAAGAAAAATGGAGGGTTCGATGTCCACGGTGACGATGAAGGAGCTTCTTGAGGCTGGGGTTCATTTCGGCCATGAAACGAAACGTTGGGACCCCAAAATGAAACCTTATATCTTTGGGGCAAGAAATGGGATTTATATTATTGATCTCCAGAAAACCGTCCAACTTTTTAAGGAAACCCATCAATTCGTTCGGGATATCGTTGCCAAAGGGGAATATATCCTCTTCGTCGGGACAAAGAAACAGGCGCAGGAAACGATTTCTGAGCAGGCCACCCGCTGTGGAATGTTCTATGTCAATCATCGCTGGTTGGGAGGAATGATGACTAATTTCCAGACGATTAAGCGATCCATTGATCGATTGAATAAACTTGAGGCAATGAAGAATGAAGAGATTTACAATCTCCTTCCCAAAAAAGAGGTCTTGGAACTAGAGAAAGAGAGGAGTCGGTTGGAGAAATCCCTGGGGGGCATCAAAAATATGGATCGACTTCCTGGGGCCATCTTCGTCGTGGACCCCAAAAAGGAAAGGATTGCTGTGAGGGAGGCCCGAAAAATTGGTATCCCCTCCATCGGCATAGTCGATACCAATTGTAATCCCGAAGAATTGGATTACATCATCCCAGGGAATGATGATGCGATCCGCGCGATTAACCTGTTTGCGTCTAAAATTGCGGATGCGGCCATTGAGGGAAAACAGATTTATGAAAAACGACTCCAGATGGAGGGAGCTAAAGAAGAAAAAGAGAGGTCAGAAAAAGTCGAACCCCCAAAAGAGATACAGGTAGGAGAAGTGGCCGAGGGAGCGGAGGAGGGATAGGATCGAATGGAAATTTCTGTTGAATTGGTAAAAGACTTAAGACAGAGGACAGGGGCCGGGGTCATCGACTGCAAAACAGCCCTTGAAGAGGCAAAGGGGAATATGGATGCAGCGATCGATTACCTCCGACGGAAAGGATTGGCCACTGCCGCAAAGAAGGCAGGTCGGATTGCGACCGATGGTCTCGTCTCCTCCTACATCCATGCTGGGGGAAAGATGGGAGTCCTGGTCGAGATCAACTGTGAAACCGATTTTGTGGCCAAGACAGAAGATTTTCAAACCTTTGTAAAAAATATCGCCATGCATATCGCCGCCGCCAGTCCCCAATACATCAGAAGAGAAGAAATCCCGGAAGAGGTTTCGGAAAGGGAGAGGGAGATCTATCGAACTCAAGCCCTGGATGCAGGAAAACCTCAAAAGGTGATCGAAAAAATTATCGAAGGCAAAATGGAGAGGTTCTACTCTGAGGTTTGTCTTTTGGAACAGACCTATGTCAGGGACTCCGATCTCACGATCAAGGAATTGCTTGAGGCCATGATCGCCAAGATCGGGGAGAACATGGCGATCCGTCGGTTTACAAGATTTCAACTGGGTGAAGGATTATCCTCCCAGTCATCACCACCTTGCTCCTCCTCGGTGAAGTAGACCCCGTTAGAAATTCCAGCGGGGCATTAAACCCTGCCCTCCGGGGTGGAGCCCCCTACGGGGCGGAACCCGGAATTATTTAAAATGTAATCCCGCTATAGCGGGACCACAGAGCAACGGGGCATTATTTCTAACGGGGTAGAGGAAGTTCTCTTCCCCAAAATATCAGGATCGAGCAGGGAAGTGAACCAATTGACATAAACGCTTGCTCCCCCATGAAAAGACCCCACTATAAAAGGATCCTCCTGAAGCTGAGCGGTGAGGTGTTAACCGGTGAGGGAGATTATGGAATCGATCCCGCTGTGATCCAGCAGATTGCTCAGGAGATCAAAGAGGTTAAAAATCTGGGGGTAGAAATAGCCATTGTCATTGGCGGAGGCAATATCTTTCGGGGGATGGCAGCCAGTTCAAAGGGAATGGACCGAGCCTCTGCAGATTACATGGGAATGCTGGCCACCGTCATGAACGGCATTGCTCTTCAGGATGCTCTGGAAAAGATTGATGTTCAAACGCGAGTCCAAACAGCCATAGAAATGCGGGAGGTTGCTGAGCCCTACATTCGAAGAAGGGCGATTCGCCATCTGGAAAAAGGCCGGGTGGTCATCTTCGCTGGGGGAACAGGAAATCCTTATTTCACCACCGATACCACGGCTTCACTTCGAGCCATGGAAATTGGGGCAGACGTCATTCTCAAGGCCACAAAGGTCGATGGCGTCTATGATGCAGATCCACTGCTTCATAAGCATGCCCGCAAATATGATGAACTCACCTATCTCGATGTCCTCAAGAAACAATTAAAAGTCATGGATGCAACGGCTATTTCTCTTTGCATGGACCACCAGATTTCTATCATTGTCTTCAATTTGAAGAAAAAGGGAAATGTCAAACGGGTCGTTTTGGGAGAAAAGGTAGGAACGAAAGTGAGGGGATGAGCTATGGACGATAAAACCTATACCGAGTCAGTCGCCAAAATGGAAAAAACCCTTTCCTCCCTCAAGACGGATTTGAATAAGATCAGGACGGGGAGAGCTTCCCCGGCCCTTTTCGATGATATCCGAGTGGATTACTATGGGACGCCCACTCCACTTAACCAGATGGCCACATTGTCCGTCCCTGAACCCAGGCTCATCACCATTCAACCCTGGGATACCTCCATCATCGGTGAAATTGAAAAGGCTATCCTTAAATCAGAACTCGGGGTAACCCCAATGGGTGACGGGAAGATTATCCGCATCAACATCCCACGACTGACGGAGGAACGCCGAAAGGAACTGGTCAAGGTAGTAAAAAAGATGGCCGAAGGAGCAAAAGTGGCGATTCGGAACATTCGAAGGGAGGCTAACGAGCAGTTGAAGGGGTTGGAAAAAAACAAAAAGATTTCTCAGGACCAACTTCACCAGTTAATGGATAAGGTGCAAAAATCCACGGACCAATATATCGAGAAAGTGGATGGTGTTCTTGCCGCCAAAGAGAAAGAAATTTTAGAAATCTCTTAATATTAAAGGGGGTGATGCCAGTGGCTTATGTGATTACGGAAGAATGTGTGGCCTGTGGGACCTGTGCAGAAGAATGCCCTGCTGAAGCCATTGAAGAAGGGGAACCCTATGTGATCAATGAAGAGAAATGTACCGAATGTGGAAGCTGCTTTGAAGTATGTCCTGTTGAAGCGATTGTAGAAAAATAAGACTCAAGGGGGCAGGAATCCTTCTGAACCTCTTCCCCTTTTTCCCTCCCTAAAATCTTTCCCTTCTACCAATCCTTTTCCATCAAACAATCCATGAATCCTTCCATGAATCATGGATGAATCATGGATTGAAAATCAGTATTCAATATGGTAACTATATTAGATAAGTTTATTAACTCAAAAAGGCTTTTTGTGCCGACTCCAAAAAATCCTGAAATCATGGAAGAGATCGATAAGGGGAAACTTCCCCATCATATCGCGATCATCATGGATGGAAATGGGCGCTGGGCCAAAAAAAAGTTCCTGAACCGAATCGGCGGCCATGTCAAAGGAGTCAATGCCGTCAGGGAGGTCGTCACGGCTTGCCGGGAATTGGGGATCAAGGTATTAACCCTCTACGCCTTCTCCATCGAGAATTGGAAGAGGCCAGCGGATGAGGTGAATGCTTTGATGGGATTGCTGAAGGAATATCTTCTGGAAGAGTGTGAGGAAATGGTCCAGAATAATATCCGACTCAATGCCATCGGTCGCATCGAAGATCTCTCTCTTGATGTCCAGACCACCTTGCGAGAGACGATGAAAAAGACTGAACGCTGTGACGGAATGATTCTTAATTTAGCATTGAGTTATGGCGGCCGTTCAGAAATCCTCCACGCTGTTCAGGGGATCCTTTCTGATTTCCAAAGGGGGAAGGTTAAACCGGAGGAGATTACCATCCAACGTTTTTCTCAATATCTCTGGACTCATGAGATTCCCGACCCAGACCTTCTTATTCGGACCAGCGGTGAATTTCGCATTTCAAACTTCCTCCTTTGGCAGATCGCTTATACAGAGTTATATGTCACCGACACTCTCTGGCCGGATTTCGATCGGAAAGAACTTCTGAAAGCCATCGCTGATTATCAGTCCAGAGAGAGAAGGTTCGGTCTGACGAGCGAACAATTGAATGGCAGAGAAGAGTAGACCCTGTTGTTGCATTAAATTCGGCGCTTAGATTTATCAAACCCTTACCCAGAGAGGGATGGCTATCAAATCAATGTCGTCACCTGGATCAATCCAAGAGTGACCCTGTGGAAGAGGTTTTACATCTTCCCTGGAAAGATAAAACTCCCAATAGTGGAGCAAATAATACGTGATGCTATCGAATATGATTCTTATTCCACAGGGGAAGTTATCCTCAAAAAGGTAGAAACAGCCTTTTGATGGGGGCATGCAGTTGATTCAACCACATCTTTATGCAACAACGGGGTAGATATAATGCGGATTGCTGAATGCAGATTGCGGAGCAAAATTCCGAAATCTCCATCCTCCGAAGCAGAGCTTCTGCGGAGGACGGGCGTATTCCGAAATCCGAGATTGAAAGAGGCGGCATGGGGAAAATAGGAAAGAGGAAAGTATGGATGGCGGTTATTATGGTGCCACCTATCGTCATTTTGATTGCCCTGGGACCATCTCCGGTTCTCCCCCTCATGGTAGTTTTAGCCACTTTTTTCGGACTCCGAGAATATTACAACCTTGTCCTTCCTCACTCCAAGTGGATTGAACGCGCGGTGGGAATAGGATTAGGGTCGATTCTTTCAATCATCATTTCCTTTGGCGATGCAAAAGGAATTTCTCCGTTCCTCGTCTTGGTGCTTCTCATTCTCTCTGTCCTCTTCATGGTCACCTCAAAGGATCTTTCATCTACAATCTCGAAGATGGGAATGGCTCTCTTTGGAATTCTCTTTATCGGATTTCTTCTTGCTTATGTCTCACTCATTTGGAACATGACGAATGGAAGGCTATGGGTTCTCTTTCTGATGGTAACGATCTGGGCTGGAGACATCTTTGCCTTGCTGAGTGGTTCTTTCTTCGGAAGACACAAACTCTACCCCAAGATCAGTCCGAATAAAACCTTTGAGGGATTGGGAGGGGCGATTGTCGGCTCCATCATCGTGGCCCTTGCCTTTGCCCTTTTGTTCATCCCCCATTTAGGAAAGGGACCTTGTATCCTCTTGGCCATCGGCTTAGGGATTTTGGGCCAATTGGGAGATTTTACGGAGTCGATGTTGAAGCGAAGTGCTCAGGTAAAGGATTCGGGGACTCTCATCCCGGGCCATGGAGGCATGCTGGATCGATTAGATAGTTTCCTTTTCTCCGCCCCATTCCTTCATTACTCCCTCCTCTATCTCCTGAAGGAGACCCCATGAAGCGTTTGTCCATCCTGGGTTCAACAGGTTCGATCGGGGTCAATACCCTCCATATTGTCAGTCAATTTCCAGAACAATTTGAAGTGGTCAGCCTTTCTGCTGGCCTCAATACAAAGCTTTTCAAACAGCAAATCCTTCAGTTTCGACCGAAGGTGGTCTCGGTCCTCAATAAAGAATTGTCAGAGGCCCTTCGAAGAGAACTTCCTCACGTACCCGTTGAAATCGTCCATGGGGTAGAGGGACTCATTCAGGTGGCCACCCATCCAGAGGTTGATCAGGTCGTTTCTGCCATGGTGGGTGCGGTCGGCCTTATCCCTACCCTCTCCGCCATCAAGACCGGGAAAACCATTGCCCTGGCCAATAAAGAACCTTTGGTCATGGCAGGAAAGATTGTGATGGAAGAGGCAAAACGAAATCACGTCCAGATTCTGCCGGTGGACAGTGAACACAGCGCCATCTTTCAGTCATTGATCGGCCACCAAAAGGAAGATGTCCATCGCCTCATCCTCACTGCATCAGGAGGACCTTTCCTCAATCTCCCCCTTGCCAGGCTTCATGATGTCACAGTGAAAGAAGCCCTCAACCACCCTCACTGGGAGATGGGGAAAAAGATCACCATTGACTCCGCCTCACTGATGAACAAGGGTTTGGAGGTCATCGAGGCCCACTGGCTTTTTAATATCCCGATTGAAAAGATTGTTGTCCTCATCCATCCGCAGAGCGTCGTTCACTCGATGGTCGAATATATCGATGGCTCCATTGTTGCCCAGATGGGGATTACGGATATGAAGATTCCGATCTCCTATGCCCTTTCCTTCCCCGAACGACTCAATCTAAACCTGTCTCCTCTGGACCTTTCAAAAAGCGAAGCACTCACTTTTTCCCTCCCTGACCCGGAAAGATTTCCCTGCCTCAAATTGGCCTATCAATCCATCGAGATCGGGGAGACCATGCCTGCCATCCTTAATGCGGCCAATGAAGTGGCAGTGAGTGCATTCCTGGAAGGATCTCTAAAATTTACAGAAATCCCCCTCCTCCTCCAGAGGGTGATGGAGGAGCACGAGGTGAAACCCGTTCATACTATCGAAGACATCCTGAGAGCCGATCATTGGGCCAGGGAAAAGGCAAAAACTATCTTAGAAAGGGGAAAATTGTGTTAACCACCATACTATCAACCGTCATCGTTTTAGGAATTCTTGTTTTTGTCCATGAACTGGGCCACTTTTTGCTCGCTAAAAGATTGGGCATTGGGGTCCTCACCTTTTCGTTGGGATTTGGACCGAAACTAATTGGAAGAAAATTTGGAGAAACCCAATACCAGATTTCTGTTTTTCCTCTGGGGGGGTTCGTTAAACTCGTCGGGGAAAATCCCGAAGAAGAAGTGAAGGAAGAAGACCGCCGTCGCTCCTTTTCCGTGGCACCGATATGGAAACGAGCCCTGATCATAGGCTCCGGCTCCTTTTTCAATTTCTTTCTCGCCGTTGTGATCTTCTCTCTCATCAATATTTTTACTGGTATTCCTCTGCCCCCCTCTTCGAAGATAGGAGAAATCAGCCCCGGTCTCCCCGCAGAGCAAGCAGGTTTAAAAAAGGGCGATGTCGTCCTTTCCATTGATGGAGAAGCTATAACAACATGGGATGACCTTTCAAAAATCATTCGAGGCAGTAAGGGAAAAGATCTGCTCATGAAGGTGAAACGAAACGGTGAAATCCTTGAGATCAAGGCGGTTCCAAAACCCTCCACTCAAAAAAATCTATTTGGAGAGGAGGTTCAAACTTTTATCATAGGTATCACCCCCTATGATGAGATGGTTGTCCAGAAAGTCAACCCAGTGATTGCGGTAGGCACTGGGATCCTTCAGACCTGGCATGGTATCCAATTAACAGTGATCGGGATTGTGAAAATTATCCAAAGAGTGATTCCGGCAAAAGAAATCGGAAGTCCTATTATGATTGCTAAATTGGCCGGGGAGCAGGCCAGAAAAGGAATTCTGAGCTTAGCTCTCTTCACAGCCATTATCAGCATCAACCTCGGACTCATCAACCTCTTTCCCATTCCTATTCTTGATGGAGGGCATTTTCTTTTTTTAGGATTGGAGGCGATCTTGCGAAGGCCTCTCAGTATCAAGAAAATGGAGATTGCGCAACAGGTTGGCCTCATCTTCATCATTTTCCTAATGCTCTTCGCCGTTTATAATGATCTGATCCGTTACTTCTTCCCGGGAGGATTTGGGTTTTAAGATGAAAGTTCTTGGAATCGATACCTCCACATCGTGTGGAAGCGTGGGATTGATGGATGATGGAGAAGTCATCTCTGATTACCTCCTTAATATTATGGTGACCCACTCTGAAAGACTCCTTGGGGCAATCGAACTTGTTCTCAGAGAGGCTCGCTGTCCGATTGGAGATATAGACGGATGGGCAATTTCCCTCGGCCCAGGCTCCTTTACAGGATTAAGAATCGGAGTAAGCACTGTGAAAGGACTGGCCTTTGCCACTGGAAAACCTGTGGCGGGAGTCTCCACCCTTGATGTCCTGGCTTCTCAGATCGCACCCACCTCGTACCTCATCAGTCCTATCCTCGATGCCAGGAAAAAAGAAGTCTATACCGCTTTTTATCGTTACGAGGAAGGCAGTTCTCTCAAGCGACAATCAGATTATCAGGCCATTCGACCAGAAGACCTTGTCAAAAAGATAAAAGAGCAAACAATATTCCTCGGTGATGGATTAAAAACCTATGGGGAATTTCTTCTAAATTCCCTCCCTTCTTTGGCTATCTTTCCGCCTGATCCTCTCCATATCTCTCATGGCTCAATGGTAGCAAAATTGGGGTTTGAAATTCTTAAAAAGGGGGGGCATTTGAACCTTTCAACTTTTGCCCCTTTTTATATCCGACTTTCAGAGGCTGAAGTGAAATGGCGAGAGGCACATCCTGATTGACAAACAGGGTTGATTATATTAGGTTTTTCTGTTAAACTATTCGGTAATACAATGCTTTTTTATATTGGGGGCTGAGATGGTGACCAAAGAAGAGGAATTGATTGAAAGGCTGATGAGAGAAAATGAAGAATTTTTAAAAGTCAAACAGGCACACACTCAACTTGCAAACCAATTGGAAGAATTGGAAAAAAAGTCTTTTATCACCCCTCAGGATGAGGTGGAGATAAAAATCATCAAGAAGAAAAAACTGGCACTAAAAGACCAGATGGAAAAAATTCTGGTGCAATATCGATGAGGCCGCCAAAGGCGGAAATTCTAAGCACGAAGCACGAAATTCGAAACAAGCACTAATGTTCAAAATACGAAGGTTCTAAACAAGAGTTTCGAATTTTGGTATTTGAATTTTGAATTTGCCTGCCCTGCTAAGTAAGTGTTGAAGTCACTTCATGGTTTGATTTCGCGATTTGTGTGTGAAATTGAGACCATCACTTTGTATCAAAAATTACTTAACAGGGTAAAGATTTCGATATTCGGATTTCGGATTTTAGTTATGAAAAAGACTGGTTCTCAAATTATCGTTGAATCTTTGAAGAAAGAAGGCGTGGATATTGTTTTCAATTATCCAGGCGGGGCTGTTCTTCCTCTCTTCGATGAACTTCAAAGTGCTCCATTCCGGCAGGTCTTAGTCCGACATGAGCAAGCGGCAGTCCATGCAGCAGATGGATACGCCCGGGCGACCGGAAAGGTAGGAGTGGTTATTGTCACCTCCGGGCCGGGGGCAACGAATACAGTCACAGGGATTGCCACAGCCTTCATGGACTCTATCCCAATCGTTGTCATGACCGGCCAGGTCCCTACTCTTCTAATCGGAAACGATGCCTTTCAGGAAGCAGACATTATCGGCATCACCAGACCGTGCACCAAACACAACTACCTCGTAAAGGATATTAAAGATTTAGCCCGAACCTTGAAGGAAGCCTTTTATGTGGCTCGAAGCGGAAGGCCTGGACCCGTTCTTATTGATCTTCCCAAAGACACCTTGGTCAATTCAACTGATTTCAAATACCCTGAAAAAGTTTTTATCCGTGGTTACCAACCCACCTATGAAGGACATCTTGGCCAAATTCAGAGGGCTGTAAAGCTCTTGTTGAAGTCTAAAAAGCCCGTTCTCTATGTCGGGGGCGGGATCATTTCTTCAAACGCTTCGAAAGAGCTTACTCTTTTTGCTGAAAAAATGGGCATCCCTGTCACCATGACCCTGATGGGGTTGGGCAGCTTCCCGGGCAATCATTCTCTCTCTTTGGGAATGCTGGGAATGCATGGAACCTATTGGGCCAATATGGCGGTCATGGAGTCTGACCTCCTCATCGCCATCGGCTCTCGTTTTGATGACCGGGTGACCGGGAAGATCGAGGCCTTTGCTCCCCAGGCAAAAATTATCCATATCGATATCGATCCTACTTCCATCAGTAAGAATGTGAGGGTGGATCTTCCCATTGTGGGAGACTGTAAACGCATCCTCTCCAAAATTCTCTCCCTCCTTGAAGAGGAGGATATTGCTTCCTTCAAAGCAGGGCTGGATAAATGGCATCAACAAATCGAAAAATTCAAAGCCATCCATAACATGAATTATGAACAGAAAGAGATCATCAAGCCCCAGTACGTCATCGAAAAGATTTTTGAACTGACCAAGGGCGATGCCATCATCTCCACTGAAGTGGGTCAAAACCAGATGTGGACGGCTCAGTATTTCCCATTTCTCAAACCGAGAACCTTGCTCACCTCAGGGGGACTGGGTACGATGGGTTACGGATTGCCTGCCGCCATGGGTGCGCAAGCCGCCTTTCCAAATAAGCTGGTCATTGATATTTCAGGCGATGGTAGTTTCCAGATGAACTCTCAGGAACTGGCTACCCTCGTTCAATATCAAATGCCGGTCAAGGTGGTCATCCTGAACAATGGTTACCTTGGAATGGTGAGACAGTGGCAGGAATTCTTCTACGGGAAGCGGTATGCCTCATCTTGTTTGGAAGGAACCTCTCCTGATTTTGTCAAACTGGCAGAAGCGTATGGAGCCGTTGGTTTGAGGGCAAATAAACCAGAAGAGGTCGTCCCCCTACTCAAGAAGGCATTCTCGATTCCCGAGCTTGTTATCATCGATTTTGTGGTCGATCCGGAGGAGAATGTCTATCCCATGGTCCCGGCAGGAGAGCCATTGAATCAGATGAGGCTGGTGTAAGAGGAAAGATGGAATGATGGAATGATGGAACAATGGAATAATGGGAAGAAGAAAAAAACATTGGAAAACTAGAATGATGGAATGAAAGGGGAAAAAATTTCTTTACGGTTTTAAACCCAATATTCCAAAATTCCATTATTCCACTATTCCGGCCTTTGAGGCTTATATGCGTCACGTCATTACTCTTTTAGTTGAAAATGAATTTGGCGTTCTGACCCGAGTGGCAGGACTCTTCAGCGGCAGGGGTTTTAATATCGAAAGCCTGTGTGTGGCGGAAACCCTTGATCCGACTGTCTCGACCATGACCATCGTCACCCGTGGGGATGACCAGATCCTCGAACAGGTGCTCAAACAACTGAATAAATTGATTCCCGTTATCAAGGTCGTGGATCTCATAGAAAAGGATTTCGTCGAAAGGGAGATGGTGTTGGTCAAAGTCTCAGCCACTCCTGAGACGCGAGAGGAGATCCTCAGAGTAGTCGATATCTTCAGGGGGAAGGTGATCGATGTGGGCGCCAGAACCTACACGATTGAGGTGACGGGGGATGATAAAAAGATCAGCGCCCTCCTTGCCCTTCTCAAGCCTCTTGGCATTAAAGAATTGGTCAGGACAGGCCGTGTGGCCATGATCAGAGGAAGTAAAATCACGACAGAACCTTCTTAATCGTCCAGGACGATTTCGAGATAGAACAGCATGGAGCCTCCCCGTTAGAGAAAGTCTCTAACAGGGCAAGCGGGGCATTAAACTCCGTGTTCGCTCTAAAAGGAATTATATCTTCACCCCGTAAGAGACCAGAGGTCTTACGGGGTTCATCCCCGCTGCAAGCAGCGGGGCTTTCTAACGGGGTAAACAGAGGAGAGAAAAGGAGATGAAAATCTATTACGACAAGGACGCAAATTTCAATCACCTGAAAGGGAAAAAGATTGCTGTCATCGGTTATGGGAGCCAGGGCCATGCCCAGGCCCAAAACCTCAGAGAGTGTGGCCTCGATGTCATCGTCTCCCAAAGAAAGGGGGGTGAAAATTATCAGTTCGCTCTTCGAGACGGGTTTAAACCGGTCACCGCCTACGAGGCCGCAAAACAATGCGACGTCATTCAAATCCTCACCCAGGATCATATCCAAGCAAAACTTTATGAAGAGGATGTCAAGCCTCATCTGCGCAAAGGAAAGACCCTCTTATTCTCTCATGGGTTCAACATCCATTACGGTCAGATCGTCCCTCCTAAGGAAATCGATGTGGTGATGATTGCCCCGAAAGGGCCGGGCCATTTGGTGCGAAGAGAATTCGTAAGGGGAGCTGGCGTTCCATCCCTTCTTGCCATTCATCAGGATTTTTCGAAAAAGGCCAGGCAGACGGCCCTCGCCTATGCCAAAGGCATCGGGGCGACCCGGGCCGGGGTGATCGAGACCACCTTCAAAGAGGAGACGGAAACAGACCTCTTCGGAGAACAGGCTGTCCTCTGTGGAGGGGTAACGGAACTGATCAAAGCAGGCTTTGATACATTAGTGGAGGCGGGTTATCAGCCGGAGATCGCTTATTTTGAATGCCTCCACGAATTGAAACTCATCGTTGATTTGATGTACGAAGGCGGTATCTCTTTCATGCGTTATTCCGTGAGCGATACGGCTGAGTACGGAGATTTGACACGAGGCAAGCGGATCATTACCTCAGAGACACGAAAAGAGATGAAGAAGATCCTCGATGAGGTCCAGACGGGAAGCTTTGCAAAGGAATGGATCTTAGAAAGCCAGGTGGGGCGGCCGATTTTCAATGCGTTGAGAAAGAAAGATGCGGAACATCCCATCGAGGCCGTTGGGAAAAAATTACGCGCCATGATGGGTTGGCTCCAAGACAAGAAAAAGTGATGAAACAGAATCAATGGCCCATTGCCAAAGAAGGACTTCCTTTCTTGATCCCAGTGGCTCTTTTAACTGTTATTCTTGGGATCATGGGTTGGAAGATTTGGATGTCTCTGGGAATTCTTCTTTCTCTGTTCATCGCCTATTTTTTTAGGAATCCGAGGAGAAAAATCCCAAACCTTCAGAACATCATCCTTTCTCCAGCCGATGGCAGGGTCATTCATGTCGGGGAATGTGAGGAAGACCGTTTTTTAAAAGAAAAAGTTTTAAAGGTGAGCATCTTTATGTCCGTGTTTGATGTCCATCTCAATCGGGCACCTGTTTCTGGAAAGGTTCTCGAGAGAAATTATCTCCCGGGCCGATTTCTGGTGGCCAGTGTGGAGAAGTCATCTCTCCTCAATGAGCAAAACGCTGTGATCCTGGAAACTGAGGATCGGCTTAAAATCCTCCTTGTCCAGATCGCAGGTTTTGTGGCAAGGAGGATCGTCTGTTATGCCAAGACAGGCGATCTCTTGAGGAAGGGAGAAATCTTTGGCTTGATCCGATTCGGATCGAGGGTCGATCTCTACCTCCCCACTGAAGTGAAACCCATTGTCAGGGTGGGACAGCATGTCAAGGGAGGGGAGTCGGTCATCGGGTATCGAGCATGAAAAAGAGAAGAACACCCATTAAAATGAGAAGGGGGATTTACATCCTTCCTAATCTTTTCACCACAGGAAACCTCTTTTGTGGATTTTGGGCCATCATCTCTGTATTTCAAGAGAAATTTTTCTATGCCGCTGTCGCCATCCTCTTGGCATGTGCCTTTGATATTTTGGATGGTAAAGTGGCCCGCCTTTCAGGAGCCACTTCCAAATTCGGGGTTCAGTATGACTCCTTGGCTGACCTGGTCTCCTTCGGAATTGCCCCAGCCCTGCTCGCCTTTAGTTGGGCCTTGAGGCCATATGGAAAATTCGGCTGGCTGGCAGCCTTCCTCTTCGTCGTCTGCGGGGCTTTGAGATTAGCTCGATTTAATGTTCAGTCCTCCTCTGGGGAAGTAAAATATTTCAAAGGCCTTCCCATCCCGGCTGCGGCTTCAATGATTGCACTGACCATCCTTCTTTATCTCCGATTGATCGAGACGGATTGGGTCAAAGATATTGTCATTCTGGTGATGATTTATGTCCTGGCCTTTTTGATGGTATCGAACATCCGGTATTTCAGTTTTAAAGAACTTAATTTAGCGAAACGAAAACCCTTCAGTATTTTTATCTTCATCATTCTTTCAATGATCGTAATCATCATGGAGCCCACCATTGTGCTCTTCGTTTCTGTCATCTTCTATGTCTTCTCAGGCCCAGTCAACATGCTCATGGCGTGGCACAAAAAGAGGACCCTGAGGAAAACGGAGCCAATTCCTGAGGAAGATTTGGTGGTCCGTGGATAGAAATACTTTTTGATTGTCATCTCCCCTGCTTTTATGTTAATTTAATGTCGTCCAATTCCCCGATAGCTCAACCGGCAGAGCGGGTGGCTGTTAACCACTAGGTCGTAGGTTCGAATCCTACTCGGGGAGCCAGCAATTCATGGCCGGGGAAACCCGGCCTTTTTATTTATGAACGCATTCGTTTACATCCTCCAGAGTGAGACCACCCAACGATATTACTGTGGCCAGACCACTGATATTGGCCGACGGCTCCGACAGCATAATGATCCCGAATATCGTCTCTCAAAAACAACTAAGAGATTCGATGGCCCTTGGAAGCTCGCGTGGTCTTGTGAGTGTCCGACTAGGAGCGAAGCCATGAAGTTGGAGAAGAGGATCAAAGACAGAGGAATCTCCAGGTTCCTCCTAGACGCTCAATCGGCAGAGTCCCGCCTCTGGCGGGATTAATCCCGCTTAGAGCGGGATTCGAATCCTACTCGGGGAGCCAGAAATCAAAGGGGGCCTTCCGTGGCCCCCTTTGATTTCTGATTCTTGGCTGACAAGAACCTTTGTGAGCTTGTCCCGAGCGAAGCGAGGGAAGTCCTGCCATGGTCCCCTTTGAAATTTTTGATCTCTTGCGCGGACGAGAACCTTCGTGAGCTTGTCCTCCTTCGCTTCTCTCAGGACAAGTTCCCTTCGTGAAGGAAGTCCTGCCCGTCTTAAGCTTGTTGTATGGAGGCTCCATGGACAACTGGTGGGTTTACATAGTTGAAAAGAAGACGGGGCTATATGTCGGGATCACCACCGATTTAGAAAACAGAATGAGACAACACGGGCAGCCAGCCCCATTGTACTATGAAGGCCCCATTTCAAAAGCTGACGCCCTTAAAAGAGAAAGAACGCTCAAAGGGTGGAGCAGGAATAAAAAGATAGAACTGATCGCGAAGGGCTCCTCCGGAGGAGCCCCTTCAAAAGATGAAGAATTGTCATCATAATAACTCCCCCTCTTCTCTTTAGAACCAACGCCCCCTCCACTTCATATTTTCATTGACAAGCGTCACGTTACAGTTTATTTTTGATCAATGATAAAAACGTTTGCCGACAGGCACACGAAGGAATTGTATGAAACAGGGAAGTCCAAACGGTTGTCTCCAGGGATCTGGAAGAGAGCGTTGCGAAAGCTGGAATACCTCGACTTGGCAACGGGTTTTGACGACTTGAAGGTTCCTCCCAGCAACCGCCTTCATGAATTGGAGAAGGACCGAAAAGGGCAATTCTCCATTTCCGTGAACGATCAATGGAGGATTTGTTTTCGGTTTGTTGATGGCGATGCATATGACGTTGAATTAACGGATTATCATTAATTAAAGAGAGGTGTCTTATGAGTATTCCCAACACAAGGGATAGGAAGGTTCGTCCTACGCATCCTGGCGAGATGCTAAGGGAGGACTTCATGCCGGATTATGGGCTGTCTGTACCGAGCATTGCGAAGGCCTTGGGGGTGTCCCGCCAGACGATGAACGAGTTGTTGCGGGAACGGCGCGCCGTCAGCCCTGAAATGGCGCTACGACTTTCGCGTTTGTTTGGGAACACCCCGGAGTTTTGGTTGAACGCTCAGCGTGCTGTTGATCTATGGGAAACAGCAAGGATGGCAAGGAGAAAACTTGAGAAAATTTCTCCTTTAAAGGCTGCTTGACTATTTGGGAAAGTTGTTTTGGAACCAACGTGTCTCCCGGTGGTCGCCGCCGCTGAGCTTTAGTTATGCAGAAAAAGATACACCCGCAAATGACTAAAGAACGCAAGGAAGACACAAAGAGATTTAGCAAAGATCGCCGGAGGGTAGCCTTTGACCGGGACTAAAATATACGGCCGAGACTCTTTTAAGAAAATACCGCTGGATGTGCAACGGATCCTCCAATCGCTCAAGGCTTATGGGTTCGGTCATGGCAGCGAGGAATTCCGTCACACGAGCGATCATCGCCAAATTGCACGCCTCATGAAGCAAACCCCTTGTTCTCCGTTCACCATGATCATAGAAGAGGAGTTGCTTGATCCGTCGCATTTTTGGGATAAGCGATATGTGAAGATTACAACAGAGCAGATCATGTCAGAGCTTGACGAAACCGTCCTGCGCTATTTTGAGCGCGAGATCAACGCCCGGATGGCGAAATTTCTGGAGCATGACCGCGATGCGGAAAACCGATACTTCCGAAAGCTTTTAAAGGAATACTATCCACAGGCCAGAAGGATTCTCCGAGATCAGTATAAAGAGCTTTATCCGCAGGCATGGAAAAAGAAATTCACCATGGAAAAAACCTCAAAGCCCCGGAAAAAAAGGCACAGAGAGCGTCTTTATGCTATTCCCGAACCCCTGAACTACTGGGACAGCCGTAATTCGTACCAGCAGTACTTTGCCGTGCCGGAGTATAAGGTATTGTGGCAAGGAGGGGGAGGAAGCTCCGGCCAGCGGGAGACGCAGAGCAAATTCGGATTCGCTTTTGCGCTATACAACCAGATACAGGCAATTCCCAGCCACATTTTTGTATATGATAAGGATAATATCCTACGGTATGTTGACACCCTTAAGAAATTGTGCCTGGCCCCCTCTGACATGGGCAGCAATTACCATTTGAATCATGAAGAGATGCGACAGTTATTGCGTGACACATTGCGGGTGGAACGTGGCAGTATTCTCGAGCCCATTCGCGCCATTGAGGTAAGGCCGTTTTTTGAAAATGGAAGCAAGGTCTCCTCGGCTTCCTAATGCGGAATGGGTCACCATGGGGAGGAAGCTATTCTGTCAGGTGGCAGTGCGGAAGTTGGAATACACGGCGGCGTAGGTGGCTCGGTTTCTGAGAATGACGACGTCGCCGGTGAACCGGATGGCGAGTCAGGAGAAGATGGCGGAGTTGGATGGTTGGAACGAGTAATTCCCCTTTGCCCCTACGTCCCCAACCCCTTAATTGACAACTTCCGGATGGATTATCAAGAACCGCTTCCGGGAGCGCTGTTTGAGACCTATGTTGCTCACAACCTGTTCGCCATAATCGATACCCGATGGAAAGAGGCTCAGCTCTATTTCTGGGGCATCCAAGGAAGAAACGAGGTAGATTTCATCATTGAAGTTGGTCGAAACTGTCTTGCCATGGAAGTGAAGTCGTCAGCTCGGTGGCAAAAAAAAGACTTGTCAGGATTGGAGGCTTTCCTTGCAGCCACGCCTGCTACAATAAATAGAACCGTCTTCCATAAATCAGGAGATTAATGATCTCATTTCCGCCCAAAAAATGCCGCTCTAAGCCAAAAATTAGCCCCCTTTTTTCCAAATTTCTGTTGTCATCTCGGTGACTTAACTTGGTCCGACCCTCCGACCCCTCCGACCCTCCAAGAAAATTACCAAGAAATTTAACGGTTGACGTTAAACATTAATTGTTGTAATTCCATAATACGACACGGTCCTTAAGGATAAAGAGGCCGAAAACATATTCAAAAGGCAGAGGTCCTCAAAGCTTCCCGAAACGATGCAGCGAGTGGCTTTGAGAAAGTTGAGAATGTTAAATCGTGCTGAAAACTTGAATGATCTCAGGGTTCCGCCAGCTAACAGACTGGAGAAGCTCAAGGGAGACAGGCTTGGGCAGCAAAGTATAAGAATCAACGACCAATGGAGAATTTGCTTCAAATGGCACGACAGTGATGCTTTTCAAGTGGAAATTGTTGATCATCACTAAATAGGAGAAGAAAATGGCAACAAAGAAACTTGATCCGGTTCATCCCGGGGAAATCCTGCAAAAAGAGTTTTTGGAGCCGATGGATCTCAGCCAGAACAGGCTTGCCCTGGCATTAGGAGTCCCCGCAAGGCGAATCAATGAGATTGTTCTGGGAAAACGAGGGATCACCGCTGATACTGCCTTGAGACTTGCCCGGTATTTCAAGATGTCCCCGCAATTCTGGCTTGGTTTACAAATGGACTACGAATTGGATGTGGCAGAGGACATGCTTGAAGGCAGACTCGAAAAAGAAGTCACTCCCATGTCGGCTATAGGACGATGAGGGCGGGACTACCCTTTCTCCCAAAGTTGTAGAAGGATCTGAGTAAGCAAAAAAAGAAATACTTTATTACGATTGCCTGACCCTCCAGATCTCCAATGGGGAGGAATAAATAGAAAACAATCGGGAAGAATGCTCCAGGGACGAATATGGGATGAGATTCCTCAAAACCAAGGATTTCGATTTCCATAGATTTCGAATCCCAAGCTACCGCGCGGTGCGCAGAGAGGGTAAGGCGCAGGAGAACTTCCCATGGGTAATAGTGTTATGACCAATACGCTTTTTACAATCGGTTATTCAAGCCGATCAATCGATAATTTTATCGCCCTTCTCGAACGGCACAAGATAACGGCACTGTGTGATGTGCGGTCGGTGCCGTACAGCAGTCGAAATCCGCAATTCAATCGCGAACTGCTCAAGAAAGTGTTGCAATCCCATAACATCAAGTATGTTTTCCTTGGTGAAGAATTGGGTGCGAGGCCGAAAGATCCATCGTGTTACGTCGACGGGAAGGCGGTCTATCAGAAAATAGCCGAATCGACCTTGTTTAAGAATGGATTGGAGCGCATCAGGCTCGGCATGCAGAAAGATTACGTCCTTGCCCTGATGTGCGCGGAAAAAGATCCGATGGCATGCCATCGGTCGATCTTGATATGCAGGAATCTACGCGATTCGCTGTTCAACATCCGCCACATTATTGATCATAACGCCACGGAGACACAAGCAGACTTGGAAAAGCGATTAATTGCGCAATTAAAGCTTTACCCCGATTTGTTCAAGGATACAGATCCGAACGCGTTGATCGAGCGCGCATACGAGGTTCAGGGTGACCGCATGGCTTATGTTGAGAAGGCTGAGCGGCAACAGGGTGAACAACTGGCGGAAACGGTGAGAGAAGAACATGAACGGTATTAAGATTTATACGATCGGTTTCACTAAGACCTCTGCGAAGGAGTTCTTCGGTAAGTTGATCAAAGCCGGCGTCAGAAAAATCGTCGACGCGCGATTGAACAACAGCTCGCAACTTGCAGGTTTTACAAAGAAGGACGACCTTAAATATTTCTTGCAGGCAATAGGAAACATTGATTATGTCCATATGTCTTTATTGGCACCGAGCGAGGAAATCCTTGCTGAATATAAAAAGAAAAGGGGCGACTGGCATACCTACGAAAAAAAGTTTCTGGCACTTATGGAGGAAAGGCGGATCGAGAACGTGGTCAGTCCGGACGAACTGGATCGGACGTGCCTGCTGTGCAGCGAGCATCTTCCAAAGCATTGCCACCGGCGTCTTGTGGCCGAGTATTTGAAAAATAAATGGGGTAATGTAGAAATTGAACATCTCGTTTGAAAGGTGGTCTGGCATGGATATCATTGTGACGGATTTAACGAGGTTTGCGAAAGATGACATCGTCTGTATAGCAGGGATAGATGTGAAATCAGAACAATGTATTAGGCCATTGCCATACCTTCCGAAGTCGGAATGCAAGCGACTTAAACTCCTTCCGGGAGCGATATTAGAGGGCAAATTTACAAGACCAAAAGGAGTAGATAAGCCACATACTGAGGATATGAACTATGAGGGTCTTTCTTTTAAAGGACCTTGCACGTCAGAGGAATTTGAAAATGCCTTAAAGACGACGAGTTATCCCTCGATCAATGAAGGCTTTGACAACAAAGTACCAATAGGCACAAAGGTCATACCGCCTGACGACCCTTCCTCACGATCAATTATTACACTCAAGCTAAAGCCCAACCAAATAGAAATAGTGAGAAACGCATTTGCCCCGAAGAGTCTGAGACTTAACATCAAGGATAATGACGGCAGAAAGTACGTGTATCTATCCATTACTGACCTTGGCTTTCATAATTTGGCGGTTTCAAAGCACAAAGATCCGGATTATACTGATGAGCTTAACGAGTATATCCGTGGCCAAAAGAAGGTTTATCTCAGAATAGGCTTGGGGAGGCGTTATAAAAATCCCTTTGATGGCCGTGATGGCTTCTGGATTCAAGTAAATGGAATATATACATTTCCTGAATTTATGACCAAAGTCAGGACGTATGAATGAACCTACCACGGCATTGGATCAGCGGGCCAATTCTTCAACCGTTACATTTTCCAAGAAGCCGTTTGAATAATTTCTGAGCATTTCGATCATCGCTCAGCCGATCCCTCAATCTCCTTCGGTCCTGGCTCACCGATCTGTAACCCACTCGGAAAAGCTCTCCTATCTCTCGGTCTCTCAATCCTCCTACCCGGTAAAGTAACTCCATACCCGTCTGACGAAGAACCCCTTTCTCCTCCGAAGCGGTCTTGCCATTTCAGGGATTTAGCATATTCTTATACGGCTTATCAACAATGAAGAATTGACCCCATTGACTCCGTGGGCCTCTCCAAGTTAACCACTCAATTTCTTGAGTAGTCCGCTCCTGATTTTGGTCTCTTTGATTGCTCCGAAGTCAGAGATTATCTTTTTCGTTCTTTCGACATCAGAAATATCGTACAATCTGCTCAGATACCTTCGCCTCTCATCCTCACTGGCTGGGCAGTTCTCCAGTACCTTTCTCATCATCCGCCGAACGCCATCTTCAAAATCCAGTCTTTTCTTTTCGAGAACCATGGTTTGTTCAGGTGATAAAGCATCGCCATGGGCAAGAGCAGACCTGATCCCGTAGAATTCATTCATCATCTTTCTAAAACTGGATTTCTCGTCTTCCGCTCCCCCAAGGATAGCCGTCGTCCTCTCCTTCAACCGCCGAAAAACGAAGTCTCCTTCGGGAACAAACGATGCTTCTAACGGGCAGAGGGACGTAGTTGAAAACTAACACTTTTTCCCCTCTGCTTCAGCGGATTCCGAAAGGAGGGGGTCAGGTACTGCCTTGCTCTGGGCAGAACAGATTCACAAAAATGGAGCCATCTCCTTTTCCTTCTCCTGAATTGATGACCCCAAAATTGATTCCTCCAATCAAATATTTTTTTCATTTTGCCGTTTAAGGACTTCTTGTTGACAGAGCTTGCAGAAATGAATGGGTTTCTGTGCAGAAGACACTGGGTTCGTGCAGAGTGTGCATGGAAAACTTGAAGGGAATGAGACAGACAGGAGAGGGGGAATGTTGGTGACTATCCCGCGCAAATTACCCTGCCTCAAAATATTCAGTGATAATCTGGGGAACTTCCAGATAATGCTTGTCGGTGGTCAAGACCTTTAACCCATGTTGCATGGCAGAAGCGGCAATCCACAAGTCATTGGTCGGTATCGGTGTACCTTTCATCCGAAGAGACTGTACAATCACAGCGTATCTTTCTGAAGTCTCTTCATCAATCTCAGCAACGATCACTCTCGGGGAGCTGAGAAAATCCTTGAGGATGGCTCTATTCTTTCTTTCATTTCTTCCCATCAAAAAACCTGCTATCAATTCACCCAGCACCACAGGATTGAAAACGATCTCATCTGCCTGCTGCACTGCCTCCTTGACTTCCGGACTGCCCCTCAGAAATGCCGTATAGGCGGAAGTATCCATCATGACTTTGTATTTTTCCATAAGCCCTCGTCTATCGTTCTCTGAAACTCAACGTTTTTTGTGAACTCTTCAGCATCTCTTTTTGTCCATATCCCGCAAAGATGATCCAGGTCATGGTGCATGGACTTCCTCTTCTGCATCTTTTCCTTTGTTCCCATGGCCTTTTCAACAAGAGAAATAAAGGCTTTGTTCAGACTCAGCCCCTTTCTTTCCGCCTCTTTTTTTATCATCTTTTCAATCTCAACAGGAATTCCCCTCAAAGTAATTTGCTTCAAATGAATCACCTCCGCGTGAATCGATAGTGAATCTCTATGACTCAATTATTGCATCATTTAGAGATGATGTCAACTGAAAAGAAGGGGAGGAGGATACGCTTGGCCTCCCTGATTTTGTAATCCAAATAGACAAACAAGTCTTCGACGAATTTTTTTCCACGCGGGTTCTGAACTACCAAATAACGTGTCCGTGTCCCTGCCTACCGGCAGACAGGCTCACTCTCCCCCTTCCAGGGGGAGGGGTCGCTAAAAAATCCTTAAACTGCTCCATGATAGCCAGCCTATCCCCTTTGACAACAAACGGCCGGCATCAACTGGGGGCTCGAAAAGGCCTGGATTGGTTATCCCCTTGATGAGGTTCTGATTGTATCGATATCGGGTCAGGACCCAGGGTGGTCTATCGGTATCGATAATAAGAACAAAATAGAACTCTTTGACACTATCTGGATGGTTGAGGTAGTGATACGCCGCTAAGTCCAGATATCGAATGATCTGATCTCTTCTGCTGTCATGTGTTGTTTTTAGGCTCACTGGAGCGAGGTACTTGGCCTCGATGACACCCACGCAAATAGCCACTTCACTAACTTTGCATTGACAATCGGCGAGATTCGAGACATAATACCTGCAAATATTAACAAGTGTTGGTATTTTGTATCAAATCAGGAGTAAGGTGAAGATGATAAACCAGGACCGGTTTAAAAAAGCCAGAAATATTTTTCGCCGTCATGGTGGTGTTCTGCGCATGAGCGAAGCCCTTTACGCCGGCATTCACCGCAGGATGCTTTACTCTATGCTGGAAGCTGGAGTTATAGAACAACTTAGCCGGGGCCTGTACCGGCTTACCGATTTGCCTCCGCTCGGTAATCCGGACCTCGTATCGGTCTCCCTGAAGATACCGAACAGTGTAATTTGTCTTATCTCTGCCCTGGCATACCATGAGATCACTACTCAGGTCCCCCATGAGGTCTATGTGGCTCTGGAGCGGGGAACAGAAGCTCCCAGGCTGGATCATCCACCCCTTAGGGTCTTTTGGTTCTCCGGAGAAGCCTTCGCTCTTGGAATTGAGAAACATAAAATAGACGGTGTTCCAGTCCGCATCTATAGTCCGGAAAAAACAATTGCCGACTGTTTTAAGTATCGAAATAAAATCGGCCTCGATACAACCATTGAAGCACTTAAGCTTTACCGGAAACGGAAACGATTTAAAACCGATGATCTGATGAAGTTCGCGCGAGTGTGTCGGGTTGAAAAAATCATGCGACCTTACCTTGAGGCATTGCTATGACAAAGCGCCAATACAAGAATATCGGCGCGTCTATACGCCAACGTCTTCTCAGCAAGGCACGGGAAACAGGCCGACCCTTTAGCGAACTGCTTCAATACTTCGCAATGGAGCGCTTTCTTTACCGTCTATCCAAGTCTTCCTATGCTGATAATTTCATTCTTAAAGGCGCCCTAATGCTTACTGTATGGGAAGCCCCACTTACACGGCCTACCATGGACATCGACTTCCTCGGCAGAATAGAAAATAGCGTCGAAACCCTCGTTAAGGTAACAAGGGAGATATGCCAACAGGAGGTTGAGCCTGATGGTATTGTTTTCGATGTGACTGAAGTAGACGCGGAACGGATCGCCGAGGATGCGGATTACGAGGGCATCCGTATTCGGTTTCGGGGATCCCTTGATACCGCACGATTCGTTATTCAACTTGATATCGGTTTTGGCGATATAATAGTTCCCTCACCTGAGTCAATGAATTATCCAACAATCCTCGATTTACCCGCCCCGCACCTTCGTGGTTATAGCAGGGAAAGTACTATCGCCGAAAAGTTTGAAGCAATGGTGAAGCTTGGTATTCTGAACAGCCGTATGAAAGACTTCTTTGATATCTGGCTCATGTCCCGTCAGTTTGACTTTGATGGTACTACATTAACAGAAGCCATCTCGAAGACTTTTTCCACACGAGGAACAAGCATCCAAGCTGACCCAATTGGCTTAACGAAGACTTTTGGCGGGGACACTGAAAAAGCTGCACAATGGCGTGGATTTGTACGCAAGAACCGGCTACCAGATGTTCCGCAGAACCTCGTCGAAGTGATCACAGCTATCACAACATTCCTTGGGCCAATTGCAAAAAATCTGGCAGAGGGTCGTGTTTTCATGGCAACCTGGAAAGCACCAGGACCATGGCTTTAAGAGAGTGCTGAATGTGGTGCAGTATAAAAACTGTATTTTAATTATTCTTCAACCAGACACTAAAATCTTTTATTTGATACCCTATAATATTTGCATCTTCACTTGTTAGAAAGTTGCTAAATTCGTCCACGATGGGGAGGCAGAAATTGAAGGGTTGGGAGATCTTTCCCAACCCTTTCTGCATTTCGGCACAAGTGTATTTTGTAGCTCCATCTGTATAAAATTAATCTTTGGTAAATCTCAGAGATCGAGCTAATAGAACGCCTAACAAGAGGATCCCTCCAAAAAGGATGAATCCGAGTGAGAAAGATCCCATTTGTCCCATGATTCCTATTCCAGCAGCAATGACTCCGCCTCCGAGAAGAAAACCAACAGAAACAGTGAGAGAAACAGCTACATTCTTAATCTTTCTAGAACCGATCTGAGAGAGCGCTGCAAACCCAGCTGGGAAAAATGAAGTGGCAAGGATGGACTGAAGAAAGACAGTGAGAATAATCCATGATCCGGGAACGAGCCCCAGTAGTATAGTGATGATTCCTGTTGTCATAAAGACACCCATCAGGGTCTTTCTGGGACCAATTCGATCTGTAATCCATCCCGCCAGGATGGAGGAACCCAAGGTTAAAATCCGTGAAAAGGCAATGAAAGTATTGGCCCATGTCCGGTCTATTCCCTTTTCTGCTACCAGGTATAAAGGCATCATCGTATACACTCCAAAGCTTGCACCAATCCCCAAGCTGAAAAGTGCCATCATGATCCAGAAAGAAGGTTCCTTCAGGATGATCCGGAGAGTATTCACATTGGGAGCTTCTCCTGGAAAACCTCCTCCTTTTCCAAAAATAATAAAGACCATCCCTGAAACCATGGAAGCAATCCCTGACAACATCAACACGCCTCGCCAGGAGAAAACTCCTAAAAGCGCTTCTGCAAGAAGAGGGGCCATGACAAAGGCGAGATTGGGAGCCAGCTCATGAATGGCAATGGCCTTGCCCCAGTGTTCAGGACGGACCAACTCTGTGACGGTTGCAATGCCGGAAGGAAGATAAAACCCCGCTGCCATCCCCAGGAAGATCAATCCAAAGCGAATCATCCACAGATGATGGCTGGTTGAAACCATTATCAGAGCTCCGCCCAGAGCAATGGAAGAGAGAAGAATGGTCCTTCTATGGGTAAGACGGGAGGAGATGAAACCAGAGAAAAGCAACCCAATACAATATCCCAGAGAGATCATGAAAAAGAGAGACCCCGCTTCGTCATGCCCCACGTTCAAATCTTTTTCAACGGTGGGCATCAGGGGAGACAGAATAATACGAGAGAGAAAGTTCAAGAAGAAGATCCCTACGAGAAAAAGAAGGGGCGCCATCTGAGAACGAAGGGAGGGAACTGGTGTTTTTATCTGTCTAATTTTTTATCTCCAACCTTAGATAGTGGGGTGAGTCAGAAGTTCGTTTCCTGAAAAAGTCATTCCTGCGAAAGCAGAGCTTGCCCCGCACTTGATGCGGGGAATCCAGATACAAAGCAATGGTTCCCTGCTTCCGCAGGGACAACGCCTGGATTCCCGTCTGCGCGGGAATGACACCTTTATTTTCATTGTTCGTGCCTGCCTACCGGCAGGCAGGTGTGGCCAATTGGCCATGACTAATTTATTTGGAATTTAGTATTTGTGATTTGGTGCTTCTAATATAAATCTTCATCCCTTCGGATAAGGCTCCATCCAAGCCCAACTCATTCCCCCATCCATCATACACTTTCTTAAAACCTTCTATCTCTTTGAGAAGTCCAGCATGAATCAGGACATGTTTCACCGTCATTCCGGGTAAAACATCAACAGATTTTTGATTGACATAAACTTTCATCTGCCTACGCAACTCCGGATAGGAACCCTTCCACCTATAGAGGAACTATGCTTCGGCGGATTTCGCTCACCGTTGGAGGACCCACCGACCTGACCGCAGGAAGCGTTTCAGCGAAAGTAGCCACTGCGTCGCGTACGCGCTTGTTCATAGGGCTCCATCAACGAATCTCTACGATCCTACCTTCAACCGTTGGTGCGATCCTCTTCAACTCTTTAATATATTCCAACACCACATCTCTCAGCCACCTGCCTGAATCGCTGTAGACAACTTTTTCGCCTTTCATCATGCCTCCAATGACTGAAAAATCTCTGGACGATTTGATGGCCTCCCCAAAGGCCTGATACCCATCCCCTCCTACAGCCAGAAAATCATTCGTAGCCACAACATACTCTCTGTCGAAGTCGATTGAATGACCCGCCACTGAAATTTCCTTTATTCTTGAACCTCTTTTTTCTGACGGTGAATAGGTAAAAGTGAGACCTGATACCTGGGGGAACCGACCTTCTTCATCCTCGACAGCGGATACTCCATGCTCTAATGCTTCTCTAATTTGTCTTCCTGTCAGTTTGATGGCAACGATGTAGTTGTCAAAAGGTAAAACGGAGTAGACATCTTTCACTCTCACCTCTCCTTTTTTGATGCTTGTCCGGATCCCTCCTCCGTTAATCAGGGTGATGTCAGCCCCTGATATGCGCCTCATAATATCGGCAATGAAATTACCAAGGTTCGTCTCCCTCTTTCTTACATTTTCTCCATCGAGGTCCATCTCTGCCTCTCCAATTCTCTCATTGAGAACAGCATCCACTTTTCCCTTATACTTATTCAATAGGGCTAAGGTAGTCCTATCCTCTCTACCCTCTTCGGGTTTGATTTCTTCGAGACGGCCTTCAGATCGGATCACTTTTCCATCTTTTATGGTGAAGTCTAAGACACCGAGTGCTTTTCCATGTTCCCAGGCTTGGACGATAAGTGTTTTCCCGATGCTCACCGGTTTTGTAATCTTTGTATGGGAATGTCCGCCTACGATCACATCAATTCCTTCTACTTTCTCTGCGAGCATCCGGTCAGCAGGGTGTCCAATATGAGAAAGGACAATAATCACGTCTGCTTTATCTTTCAACGCCCTGATGTATTTTCCAACAGTTTCTATCGGAGAGATAAATTTCAGGCCCACAACATTTCGGGGGTGGGTGGATAAAGGGACATCCTCTGTGACCACACCAATGAGTGCTACTTTAATCCCTTTAAGCTCCTTGATGACATAAGGTTTAAGACGTTCCACCCCCTCGACATTAGCTCCAAGAATAGGAAACCTTACCTCTGAAATTCTTTTCTTAAGCACCTCCTGTCCAAAATCAAATTCGTGGTTCCCCAAAACCATCGCATCAAATCTCATCTCATTCATCCACTCGATCACGGATTCTCCCTGGAAAAGATTTGCCCAGTTATTGCCCTGGATCATGTCTCCCGCAGAAAGCAATAAGGATGGCTTTTCTTTGCGAAGCTCGTTGGCCTTAGCGGCAAGATAAGCGATACCTCCGAGTAGTTCGTCCGATCCAAGGGGCTTATAGGCTTCAGCAAATCCGTGAAAATCATTGACATGAAGAATCCTGATTTCGACTTGCTGACCATACGCAAAGGTTATAAATAGAAAAAATAAAAAAATACAACAGAGGGTTGTACTCAATCTTTTCATATTCACTTTCCTCTAAACGGAATAGACATCGAAATGTCCAGCGTAATCCCTCAGTTATGGGGCGACCGACTGTTACCGTAACCTGTAACTCAGCCCTTCAGGGCTGCCGCCGGCCCATGAGGGCCTCCCTCCGGGGCATGAGCCCTTCCGGGGCGGAGCCTGGCCCGGAGGGATGAATCAGGCTTCCGGCCCAGAGGGCTCTCCAGCCCGGCGGGGCTAAAGCCCTGAGTTACATATTTGCCGTAAGGATTTACCATTCGTAACTGAGGGATTACTGTTCAGCTATCATTTCCTTCTGGGCTGCCCTTCGGGCATCTGGGGCATCTCAAACTTTTGTGGCGTCTCGGTGATCAGAGTCTTTGCGCCAGTTCCATATCCAATAAGAACCATTTCAAAATCTTTCGACACGGATTTGATCATTCCATAAGGGGAGATATCTTTATAAATCCAAGAATCCGCCACCTCTCCGTTATGATATTGCATGTGTTGAGTCTTGAATGTCCCGGCAGGAACTTTGACCGTCTCTGTCCCTTTGTCAATTACCTTTCCCGGTTGTCCTTTTTGTGTTGAAGGCTGCTCCATCATCTGGACGGGCATCTCCATCGCGGGCTCATTTCCTGACTTGAAGATCATTCGCTTGATATTCTTCTGGTCTGACGGGTCTCCAGAAACAAGGATCTTAGTAATAACCCGGCCTTCCCTTTTTGCTTCCATCACGGTTTCATACCAATAGGCATCCCCTTCTTTGCCCACGACAGCTATTTTCATCTTTGAAGGGGGTTCCCCCTTCGGGGTCATTTGGTATTCCGACCACCCGCCTACGACTGGTTTAAAGTCGGAATAAAATTTGGGTCCTGCGCTCTTTCCGAACTGAGCCTCCGCAAGTTGAACAAGAGTTAAAGTCAAAACGATTGAAACAACCCAAGCCATTTTTCTCATATCCATCCTCCTCCAAAATAGAATTTGTTGATGAAACGATATCCATATCAAAGATATCTAACCAAAGAAAAGGCCGGAAAGGAATCTGCCGGCCTTTGAAATCTTCAAGAAATCTTGAATGGGTTTTCTTACCTTCTGATGAGCCGTTTAACGTCTTGCTCAGGACCATCGCAACGAACCACAGGTCGAGCAATGGGTTGCATGGGGAAACATCCATCTCATGGACCTCACCTCCTTCTTATAACTATATTTTAAGTTTACTTTCCCTCTTCTGTCAAGGAGAAACAAAGAGAGGTCTCTGAAAAACTACTACGGGCTCTCCCGATTACTCAGATTTGAAAAGATTACAGAGATTTTTCAGGAAGCAACTCATCTGTGTAACCATTATTTAATCTTTTTAATCAGAGGGCTCTACATATTTTTAGATTTTTTGGGGGCTCTCAACAAAGAATTGATTTATGAGTGAGGACATCGCATATTCAATTTAAATCCAAATTTTTTAAGCGGTGGGGCTGACGAAGGGGTCCCCACTCCAAAAAGATTAAAGGAATTAAGTTTGGTGAAGGTGCGAGCAGGTTAACACAATTTCATCAGATCAATCCGGTCTTTCTAATCCTTCCCCTTTTTCTTCAAGAAGCCAAGGAGGTCAGATTCTTTTGAAGTTTTTATATTTGGTTTCTCCTTGTCCATCTCGGGCTTCAACTCCTGCCTCTTCCATTCCTTCTCTTTAATTATGTGTTTCTCAATCCAATGGTCAAGAGCTTTTACATCGAAAAGGACCCGATCCCCTATTTTGAGGTAAGGAAGTTTTTTCAGCGAAGCCATCCGGTAGACGGTGTCTATTGAGAGGCTTAGATACTGGCTCGCCTCCTTGGCAGTAATCAATCTTCGGAGCTCGGGAATCTTTTTCATCCGGCCGTCCATCCGCTCAAAATACTTCTCGGCCAGTAGGTCTGCCAGCATGTCTAAAAATTCTTTGATTGGGGGTCTGTATTCTTCTTGTGCCATTTGTCCCTCCAAGAGATTTCTGAACACAGAAATCTCTGATTGCATCGATTTAGGAACCGATTACACAGATATGAAATGCATTTAAAAAATCAGTAAAATCTGTGTAATCCTCTTTTGAAATCTGTATAATCAAGAGAGCGTATAGTAGTTTTTCAGCTCTCTCCAAAGAAGTGGGTGATCCCTCAACATTCTTTTTCTCTTGTCGTTTCCTGAATCTTCTTCATGAGAGCGATGTTTTCCGTATGACCGGTCAAATAAGCGGTCACTTTTCCTCGAACCGGACGATTGAGGAGATAGAAATCGCCGATCAAGTCGAGAATCTTATGCCGGACAAATTCATCCGGGAATCGAAGCTCCGTGTTGACGATCTTCCCGTCGTCAAGGAGAATGAAGTTATGAAGGCGGCCTCCTCCTCCCATCCCCATCCGTTCAAGCATCTCTATATCTTTGAGAAAGCCAAATGTCCTCGCAGGAGCGATCTGATCCCGGAAGACCTCTTCACTCTCCAATGCAAAATCAAAGGTCTGTTGCCCGATGGGAGGTGGATAGTCTAAAAAGAAGTGGATGGAGAAGACCTCTGCAGGCTCAATGGTCAGAGATTTATTCTTGTGAACAATCTCCAGCCTTCGATCGACGACCAACTCATCTATTCTCTCCTCCTGTTCCTCCACCCCTGCTTCTTCCACGATTTTACAAAACTCCAGAGCAGAACCGTCCATTATTGGAATCTCTTCGATCATCTTCACCATCAGGTTGGTGATATGATAGGCATGCAACACCGCCATGAGATGCTCGATGGTCTTGGCAATCGCTCTCCCTTTTTTAAGGGAGGTAGCAAATTCTGTGGTCTGAACATAGTCGAGATGCGCTGGAACCACATCATCCGAGGAGATGTTTCCAAAAAGGATTCCACTATTAGGAGGAAGGGGCTGGAGGAGAAGCCCTGTCTTCTTTCCGGAATGGAGTCCTGTCCCGTAAAGCACCATGCTCTGTTTAAGGGTTCGCTGAGGCAATAAGGAAGTCCCTTTTCTTTTTGAGGTCTCCCTGGTTAAAGAGATAGCTTCGCGGATGGAGGTCAAAGGAGGTCCATTAAGTTCCCCGGCCATCTCCTTTGGGAAAATCTTCTTACCCTGGAAAGGCTCCTCTGCGACAATCTCTTCGGATCGCTGGACGGTTAGTAATTCTTTCTGATGATCGAGAGCTCGATGAATGGTCATCAGAAGAACATCGAGAGAAAGAGGTTTTTCAATGAAGTCGAAAGCACCCAATTTCACAGCGGTCATGGCGGTTGAGATCGTCGCATGACCGGAGATCATAATCACTTGGCACTCTGGAGCAATCCACTTGAGCCGTTTCAATACCTCAATGCCATCCATCCCCGGCATCCAGATATCGAGGAGGGTGATATCTGGCTCCTCCTCCTGGAAAACTTTAATCGCCTCTTCTCCACTCCTTGCCTTGGCGACTCGGAAGCCTTCGTCCTCCAGAACACCTGCAATCGAATGAACCACCCTCTCCTCATCATCCACAATGAGGACCTTTTTCTCCATGAGGTCTCCTATTAAAAACATCCAGTTTGAATTTTCATTATCATAACTACAAGGAAGAATCAATAGTTTCTTTGAATACTGGAACATTGGAATAATGGAATATTGAACTTAAAAACCATCAGGTTGAGATTTAGGTTGGGGTGTCATCCTGAGCGATAGCGAAGGATCTCTGACCTGCCCGCCGCATAGCTATGGCAGGCGGGGATTCTTCACGGAGCCTGCCTTGAACGAGATTCTTCAGTCGCTTTGCTACTTCAGAATGACAGCAGCGAAGGATTCAGAATGACATTCTTTAACCTCAGCCTTAACCTTTTGTTTCTCCACCATTCCATCTTTCCATTGTCCCAACATTCCATCATTCCATGTTCTTATTTATCGATCTGGGCCTTCTGAACCCGACCACTGAAATCCCGGTAGATCACTTTCCATCGACTGTAGGTATCCAGAGCGCCCCCTCGACCTCCTGCTTCCTTCCTTCCATAACCCGAATGTTTGATCCCACCGAAAGGCAGTTGAATCTCCGCGCCAATTGTGGAGGCATTGATGTAAACAATTCCCGTCTCCAGATCCCTCTCTGCGATGGCCGATGAATTGACATGTTGAGTATAAATGGCAGAGGAAAGCCCGTAAGAGGTATGATTTACGATCTGAATGGCATTCTCCAGGTCTTCTGCTTTGATCACAGAAACCACTGGCCCAAAAATCTCCTCCTGGGCGATCCGCATCTCAGGGGTCACCTCACCGAAGATGGTGGGCTCGATGAAATACCCTTTGGAACAATTGCCCTTCTGATAGACTTTCCCACCCAAGATGAGCTTCGCCCCCTCTTTCTTTCCAATCTCGATATATTTAAGGATCTTATTAAACTGGGACTCATTGATCACCGGACCCATGTCTGTCTCTTTATGAAGACCATCTCCCAGTTTGAGACGGGATGCAGCAGTTTTGAATTTCTCAATGAATTTCTGGTAAACTTTCTTATGCACAACAATTCGACTGGCGGCAGTGCATCGCTGGCCGCTCGTTCCAAAACCACCCCAGACGGCCCCTTCCACAGCCAAATCGAGGTTTGCATCATCCATTACGATAATCGCATTCTTTCCACCCATCTCCGTCACAATGATCCGATGGATGGCCCCACCAATTGCTTCAAGACGTTTCCCCGTATCAAAAGAACCTGTGAAGGAGATGGCATCCACTCCGGGATGGCTCACCAAATATTCCCCCACCTCCCCTCCTGGCCCATGAACCAAATTGAGTACCCCTTTGGGTAACCCCGCCTCCACCAGAGTTTCTACAAATTTTGCCGCACAGACAGAAGTATCACTGGAAGGTTTGAAGACAATCGTATTGCCACAGATAAGGGCTGGAAAGACCTTCCATGCAGGGATGGCAATGGGGAAATTCCAGGGGGTGATCAAGCCAAAAACACCAATGGGAACACGAACCGACTTCATATCCTTATTGGGAAGTTCAGAGGAAACGGTTTCTCCTGAAAGCCTCCTTCCCTCTCCGGCCATGTAGTAACCCATGTCAACGGCTTCTTGGACATCGCCCAAACCTTCAGAAAGGATCTTACCCATCTCCTTTGTTTCCAGTTTTCCCAAAGACTCCTTATTTCTTAAAAGAATTTCTGCAGCTCTGAACAGAATTTCCCCCCGACGTGGGGCTGGGGTGAGCCGCCATTGCTCATAGGCCCCTCGGGCTGCCTTGACTGCTTCGTCCACATCTTCTCGGCCTGACTTCGAAGCAACTCCAACCACCTCATCTTTGTTCGCTGGATTGATCGAGCGAAAAGTTCCCCCAGATTTACAATCCACCCACCTCCCATTGATGTAGTTCCTAACCCTTTCCATCTTCGTCTTCCTTCCCCGCTTTCCGATTTACATTTTTCATTGACCATTTTACATTGATCATTTTGCATTGATTTCTTAAAAGTTCCCCACCCCAACCTTCTTTTTCAGGAGATCATAATCCTGCTCCGAGGAAGCGAAAGTCCCAGTGTTTCCCAACCTCACATTCCTTAGTCCGACGGTCTTGGCTTCCATATAGGCCTCAATCATTTCAGAAACCTTTGGACTCTTATACCGCTTCATTTGATATTCGGGGAAAAAGGCTAAAATCGTAAAAGGAATTTCTGGATCGACATCGAAAATCAATTGGGCAATCTTTTTCAACTGGGGCGTCTCCACGAGGTTTGGTATGTAGAGAGAAAGTACTTCCAGGACAAAACCCCTCTTAACAATCTCTTCAGGAAGTTTGAGGATATTCCGGTTAAAACAACCGGTCAGCCATTTATGGTCGGTTCCGTCATAGGCCTTGATATCGAGCCAGAAGGAATCAACCCCTGCCTCTTTCAATGCATCGAGATTCTGAGGGGTAAGACCATACCCATTGGTTTCGATCAGCACCCAGAGCTCGGTCTCTGCCTTAATGAGGCGAGTACATTCGATATAGTACTCTGGACAGCAGGTCAGATCGCCCCCTGTAAAGGCAACGATATTGCGGGCAGGCCCCCAACCCTGAGGACTCAAAACGATCTCTTTTTTCTGGATCACTTTGGGACAGAGAGAAGACCGTTTCCCATACATCACACAAGCCCCGCAACCACGACAGGAATCGTGAGCATGAAATCCAGTAGCTCTTTCTCGCGGCTCTCGAAGCGTTACTTCTTTTTCATATTCTTTGCAGGCCTTTAAAACATCGGCAGGTGACCACCAATCCCCTTTGGCCATTCTTGTGAAATTCCAGGAATGACATTTTCGACACGAAAAGTTACAACCTGATTGATAAATGGAAAGGTAATTTTCCGGGCGGGAGAGATGAACCGCGGAAATCAGCCTGAGGAGGCCATCGTCTGTCTTTTTGAGGGCCGCTTCGCAGGCAAGAGACTTCCCCTGCTCGATCTCAATAAAACAACTCCCCTGGGGATATCCTTGTTTGATTAAATTGCATTTCATTATAAAATTTTATCACATGCCATCTTCTCCTTGCAAGTAAAGAGTGCCGTGTGATATAGACAATCATAAATTCGAAGCACGAAATACGAAATTCGAAACAAGCACGAATGTTCAAAATACAAATCTCCTAAACAATGAATTCATAATTTGGAGATTAGAATTTTGGATTTGTCTCGGATTTCGATATTCGAATTTCGTATTTACGGGATGCCAAGCCAGGAGGTATCAAATGGAGGATAAATCAAAACAAGTTGCCCAGTGGATTATTACCTCTAAAAGGGTGATCGTCTTTTCGGGGGCAGGCCTCAGTACTGAATCAGGAATTCCGGACTTCCGCAGCCCCGGAGGAGTTTGGGATAAATATAATCCCGAAGACTTTTACTTCCAGAATTTCCTCGCCAACGAAGCCTCCCGGGAGAAATATTGGCAGATGGCAACGGAAATGTGGGAACCTATCAAAAAAGCCCAGCCTAATCCGGCCCATCTGGCTATTGCAGAATTTGAAAAACTTGGAAAACTCGACTGCGTCATCACTCAAAATATTGATGGCCTTCATTCCAAGGCTGGAAATTCAGAAGAAAAGGTGATTCAACTCCACGGGACAGCCATATTCGTCTCCTGTTTGAGTTGTAGAAAGAGATATGATCGCAATGAAATCCAAGAGCGGATAAAAAAGGGGCAGAAGGCACCCCGTTGTGACGACTGTGGCGGCCTTCTCAAACCCGCGACCATCTCCTTTGGCCAATCCATGCCAGAGAAGGAAACCCAGGAGGCTTATCATCGATCCTCACTCTGCGATCTCTTCATTGTGATCGGTTCCTCCCTGGTTGTCCAGCCCGCTGCCTCCATGCCTCTGGTGGCAAAGAGGAATGGAGCGAGGCTGGTGATCATCAACCGCGACCCAACTCCTTCTGATGACATAGCAGATCTCGTCATTCATGATCAGGCTGGCCCTACCATGGGAAGTATATTGGAGTACGTTAAAAAGGGATTGGGGAATGAGGGTTAAGATGGCAGATAGCAGATAGCAGTTGGTAGATAGGAGATTGAGAAGCAAAAATCCATGAAGAAAATAATGGAACAACTTCGAGAAGAAGCTGCCCGATTAGGAGCTGTTTCAGCAAAATTGATTCCTATCTCTTCTATTGTGATCGATGAAAGGGTCCGATTAAAATGCTTGGTCCCTCTCTGCGATAAATATAATCAAAATCTGATGTGTCTCCCTAATCTCCCTTCGGTGGAGGAGTTTCGGAAGTCGGTCCAGAGATATTCAAAGGCTTTGTTCGTCCAATTGGTCTTAAAGAAAAAGAGAAAAATCTCCAAAGCTGAAATCAGTAGTTATGGGCTCAGGCTCCACAAAATCATCCATCAATTAGAGAGAAAGGCCCTTTATTTAGGTTACCCATTAGCTGCAGGTTTGATCGGTGGCTCTTGTAAACTCTGCCGAAAATGTGTTGGATCTGCTCGTCCTTGTAGGCATCCTTCGATGGCAAGACCTTCAATAGAAGGAATGGGAGTCGATGTGATTAAAACAGCCAAAAAAATTGGACTTCCCTTCGACTTTTCTTCCCAGGATCGCCTCTTCTGGAATGGATTGCTTTTAATTGATTAATATCAACCCATTATATTTATCTTGTTTCATTTCAAGTGATCTATTAAAAAAACTGGACATTTTGTAACCAGTGAACAAAAAATTGGCACTTTTTTGTGCATAATACAAAACATTTAATGGAAAAAATGTGTAAATTCAAATAATTAAAATAGACAAAATTTGGCACTCATTTTGCTTTGTTTTAACTTTGAAAAATTTTAATTAAGGGTATTTTTGTGAACCAGCTGTTAAATTACATCTTTTTTAAAACCTTAGTATTTTTAACATCCCTGTTTTTCTTAATGGGCTGCTCAGCCATTGACCACGCCATTCATCCTGATGAAAAAACCGCTCCCCCCTCAAGACCGACATTTGAGCAAATCTTAAAAGAAGACTATAAAGGACCGAAAGCAAGAGTCGTAGTCATTAATTTCATTGATAAATCGGTAAGGGGGAAAGAAACCAGCCAGGTAGGGGATGGAATTACTGACATGTTAGGTAATGCATTGGTGGCCACCAATAGATATATTGTCCTTGTGGGAAAATCTTTAGATGATTTCATCATAGGCCAAGATATTAGAAGGCCTGATCCGCTCAAAAAAGAGGAGGTGCTCGATCTTCTTGTAGAAGGAACAATTAAGGAATTCAAACCTGGGATTGCAGGTGCTGGAGAGGGAGAAGGAACGTCGTATGTTACTCTCATGGTTACGGTTACCAATCCAAGGACCAATCAGGAGCTTGCCACTGAAAGAATAAGGGGAAAGGCTACAGACCTTGGGGGGACAGTTGGAAAAGGTGGAATTGGATTGCCAAAAATATTCAAAGACTTTTCAAAAACACCGATGGAGAAGGCCTTACGAATAGCTATTGAGGAATCGGCGAGTTTTATTGTCGCCAAGACCCCTCCTGAGTCCTATAGAGTTTTTCCTACTATCTTACAAAAGGAAACCCCAAAACCAGCCCTAGCGCCTCCTCCTGAAACTCCAAAAGGCACCCCACCCCCCTCACCTCCTGTTCGTGTTACCCAAGTTGTATGGGACTTTGTGAATCTGCGTGAGGGACCAGGGATGAACTATAAAGTGATTGGCAATGCGAAGAAAGGGACTTCTTTAAAAATTCTTGAAATAAAAGGAGATTGGTTACGTGTTCGGCTTGAAGACGGAAGCGAGGCATGGGTGAGCAAATTAGCCACTTCCGAGGCACCTAAATCTCCTCCTCCTTCTTCTACTCCTATCAAAGCAACGCCAATGTGATGATTAAAAAGACTAATTTCAAGAGGGATTGATGCTGGTCTGCATGAATTGTAACGTCGAATATGAGGAGGATAGAAGATTTTGCAAACATTGTGGAAACCCCCTCGTACCGAAAGTAGAACCCATTTCAACTCAAAAAAAAGCAGATAGAACTGAAGGGGAAAAATCAGATAGAAAATTAATCTGTCCCAATTGTAAAATAATTTATGAATTCGGGAGTTCTTGCATACAATGCGGGTCAGCTCTGGTAACAGAAATCCTTCCCAAGGAAAAAGAAGCTCTGGAGACAGATCATAAAAAACCTGGAGGCGAGAGAGACCGCGTCCAAGTGCAAAAGCCTCAAGAACAACAGATAAAGAAACTTCCTAAAAACCTCATCTGCCCCACTTGTAAAATAATTTACGAATGTGGGGATTCTTGTATCAAATGTGGGGCAGCCCTCGTCCCTCAAATTCCCCATCGGACAAAAGAAGAACCCAGAGTAGCCCATAAGCCCGAAGCTGAGGAAAAACCCGTTCAATTACAAACAATTCAAGAACAAATGACAGAGGCACCCCGTAAGAAACTCATCTGCCCCACTTGCAAAATCATCTACGAACGCGGGAATTCTTGCGTAAGATGTGGGTCAGCCTTGGTGACACAAATTCCAGCCCAAGAAGAGAAAAAACCTGAACTGCCAGAAGAGACCGAGGTGAAAAAGGAAGAGCTTGAAGTTGCCCCCACACCAGAGGAGGAGGTTAAAGAAGAACATCCCCAGACCCAAATCCCCGAACAAGAACCCACTAAAAAAAGAGGCGAAGATTTTGAGAGGAGGATTAGCCTTCCAAAGAAACGCAAAAGAGATTATCGCCGGTTATTCCGAGAAGCGGGTGGTATCACAATTATGGTTGTCGCAGGAGGATATTTCCTTTGGTCAGTCTATTCCCATTTGATGACGAGACCATTAGAGCCCAAGATAGCGGCTTCGAAAGAGGTGACCAGCCGAGTGATCCCCAATTCCCCTCCTTCTACTCATCCCGCAACCTCTGTCACGGAGTCAGAAGAATCTAAATATAAAAAGACAGAGGAGAGTTCATCCATTTCTAAGGAAGTGACCTCTGCGGTCCCTGCCTCCCCTTCTCTTCCTGACACTTCCAAAATGTTTTTACCAGAGATGCGGGAGATCGAAAATATCAAGGCCCTCCTTGAAAACATCCGACAGGCAAATTTACAAAAGAACATTGACCTCTTCATATCCTGCTACGCTACTGATTTTAAAGACCGAGAAGGGAAAAAGAAGACGACACTCACCTACTGGAAAAAATTTGATTACCTTGACCTGTCCTATGATTTGAAGAACCCTTCGATATCAGGCGATACGGCCAAGGCAAGAGTTGAATGGCTGATCAAAATTTCTCCAAAGACCGGAGGTCAGCCTCAAGAAAGCAAAACCATTCTGGACGTCACATTAAAAAAAGAAGAAGAAGGGGCGTGGAAGATAAAAGAAGTGAAACAAGGAAGTTGAGTTTCTAGAAAAGATCTTTTAACTTCAGAACCACTTCATCGCCCCTTTCGATCCTCCACAAACCCTTCAGACCGAATCTTTCCTGAATCATCAAATTCTACATAGTACACAAAAGGCGTTCGAATACCTGGGAGGAGGAACCTTACATCCATAAATTCCACCCGATATCTTCCATTCTTTGAATTGACGGACTTCACCACTGGAAATTTAGCAAACCAGTAATAAAACTTCATACCTTCGGTGGTCAGGGCTTTTTCGACCCAGGGGGAACTCTGAAGCTTTTGAAAAGATTCATAATAGACTCGCTCAGGGGGCTGATAAAGATTCTTCAGTCTTTCCAAGAGTGAGGAGAAATCAGATGAAGATTTAGTTTGTCTTTTGATAGGTAGGGGAAACTCTTTCAGAGCAAGATCCACAAATCCCTGATAGACCTTATCTTTGGTTTCGACATAATTGGCCCACCGGAAGGGTGAGATGGGTTGGGGAAGTGAAGCGACCTGCATGATTTCTTCATTTAAATTTTTTGCATAGGCTTTGGTCAGTTCGATAGCTTGATGATGCTGGATCCAACAAAAAAGGATGTGGAGGGTGAGACCGATCAGGGAACCACGGCAGATCCATCGAACTTTATTCTTCCAAAAAATACTAACCACCAATGGAAAAAAAACGATTCCTGAGAAGACCAAATCGATGATGAAAACGAGATCCCAAGCAAATCGATGCTCAGAGAAGGGCGACAAGATCATTGTGCCATAAGAGGTCAGCAGATCGAGGATGACATGACTGACCAAGACCGGAAGGCAGATTTTATAATAATTCCAGAAGGTGTGTCGCTTCGATATTTTTACAAAGAGCCAACTGAAAAAAAGGGCGTAGAAGGGAACCAATATTAGTGAATGAGTAAACCCCGTTAGAAAGTCTTCAACTTTCCAACGGGGGGGCTCATTCACCCCGTTAGAGAAAGTCTCTAACAGGGCAAGCGGGGCATTAAACCCCGTGTTCGCTCTAAAAGGCCTCTGGCCCGGAGGGAATTATATCTTCACCCCGTAAGAGACCAGAGGTCTTACGGGGTTCATCCCCGCTGCAAGCCCCGATAGAAGTGTAGCTTCACACGGGGCAAGCAGCGGGGCTTTCTAACGGGGTAAAGTCACGATGATATTCGAGATAAAATTGCCGGTTGAAGAGACCAAGAATAAAATCAGAGTCAGGGAAAAATCCCATGGCAGGACCTGCGATGGTCCCCCAATTTCCAATTTTTTCATCATCGATAGCCTTGGCAATGACCCCGCCGGTAAGCACATGAGTAATAGTGTCCATAGATATAAAAATGTTAACCTGTAAAAGGCCTTTATGGCAAATTGGAAATAACCATTAGATGGGTTAATATTTAATGGGATTAGGGATTTGGTATTGGGGGTTAGCTAATCCCAAACCCCTAAAGCCTAATTCCAAGATTTTCAGTGGGAGGTCCAAATGGATCATATTTTAAAATGGGCTCGAAACAGTCTTACCCGTAGAGGTTTTTTCGTCCTAATGGGTTTAGGTCTAACCCATTTTGTTCTTAAAACAGTTGGATGGGCAAAAGTTACATACCTTCAGGTCAAAGAATTCCTCATCCGTTCCGTTGAAGGAACCCAGCGTGTCGATCTCAAGACGTGGCGCCTCAAGATTGAGGGATTGGTTGAAAAGCCCTTCTCTCTCATTTTTGCTGAAATACAGGCCCTTCCCAAAAAGACTCAAGTGAGAAATTTCATCTGTGTGGAAGGCTGGGGACTGGACAACCCAAAATGGGAAGGAGTTCATCTCAAGGAGATTTTCTCAAAGGTGAAGATCAGCCCAAGAGCTAAATATGTCACTTTTCATGCAACAGGAGGGAAGTATAAAGACAGCCTATCCCTTCAAGAGGCTCTTGAATCCGATACGATGCTGGCCTATAAACTTAACGACAAAAACTTACCTCCAGAAAACGGTTTCCCCCTTCGACTGGTCATCCCGCGGATGTATGGCTACAAAGGTGTCAAATGGGTAGAGCGAATCGTCTTTACAGAAAAAGAAGAGACGGGATATTGGGAAAAATTTGGCTATCCATCAGATGGCTCCATCCCGGGTCTCAAAAGCTCCTAATAGAAGATTCATATTTCTTAAAATCCAGACCTATAATCCTTTTAGTCTCATCTGCTTCCATTTTGAATTACCCAAAAATTCTCACATAAAAAATGTGTTGACTTTCAAAAACTACCTTGGTATTTAAACAATCAAAAAGGGAGGGCTGGAGACAAAGATTCTGAAAGTGGTCTTTCTAATTAGATTTAACCTTCGACATTGGTATCCTCTTGATAATTTCTACCCCCCTTTCCTTTACTTTGAATAATTTTAGGATGTCCCCGTCTAAAATAGACAAAATAACAATTTAGAAAATTCAACATATTTAAGGGTTAATAGAAGATTTTTTGATCATGAACTTTCAATGGAATAGGGGGGTAAGTTTATGAAAAAATTAAGTATCTTTTGTTTTGCATTTATCCTCTTCGCCATCTTTTTAACAACCAACCTTGCCACAGCACAGCTGATTCCTCCCAAGGCTCGTGGGACTCCATCAGGAGGTCCAACGATTGATGAAGCTCAGAAAGAAGATGCTATGGGTCCTAAGGCCAGAGTTGCAGTGACAAAATTCCTTGATAAAAGCGCAAAAGGCCGTAGCACTGGAAAGATAGGGGATGGAATGGCTGAAATGCTGGCCAATGCCCTCTTTTCCACCAACCGGTTCATCGTTCTGGAACGTCAGTCCCTGGATGAAGTAATTAAAGAACAGGACCTCGGGGCATCTGGACGGGTTAAACAAGAAACAGCAGCACGTATCGGTGAGATAGAGGGAGCCGATCTATTGATCGAGGGTACCATTACTGAATTTGAACCTGGATCATCGGGTGCAGCTGGCGGTACGGGCGGCAGGATCCCTTTGCCAGGGGGGAGAAGAGGAGTCGCTGGAATTGTAGGGGGAATTAAGACATCTCATGTGGCAATGATTGTTAAAGTAATTGATGCGAAAACGAGTCGGAGGTTGGCCTCTGAGCAGGTTGAGGGAAAGGCGACTGACATTGGAGGTATTGTAGGCATGGGGGGAGGTGGGCTTGCGGGAGTATTCGGAGGTTATTCAAATACTCCTATGGAAAAGGCAATTCGAGTAGCAATTGAAGAAGCGGTGAAGTTAATCGTCGCAAAAACCCCTCCTGAATACTTCCGGGAATCATCAGGAATGAAACGTAAAACTGCTCCTGCAACGTCTTCCTCTAAACAGTCATCTCCTGCCCCCTCAATTCCCCCCCCATCTCAAGTAAAGACATCAGGTTCGGGTCCTCGAATCGTCTACATGAGTTGGCCGACAGTAAGTCTTCGTGAGGGGCCTGGAATGAATTATAAAAGCCTTGTAGAAGTTAAGAAGGGGACCACCCTTTCAGTATTAGAGGAAAAGGGACAATGGCTTCGCGTAGGTCTCGAGGATGGCCGGGAGGGATGGATCGGGAAGGCGACAACTTCGGAAACTCCTTAAAGATTATTGGAGAGAAAGGGGGTCCTATGAAGTACCTAATCAAAATATCATTTTTTTGGATCCTAATTTTCATCGCAATAACTATCTTCATGAGTTGTGCAGCCATTGATAGAGCAACTCAACCCACTGCAAAGGGCACTCCATCCTCAGGGCCAACTGTGGAGCAAGCTCAAAAAGAAGATTATATGGGACCTAAAGCGAGAGTTGCCGTAACCAAATTCGTTGATAAAAGCGCAAAAGGCAAGGCTACTGGAGAGATTGGAGATGGAATGGCAGAGATGTTGGCCAATGCACTGTTTGCCACGAATCGGTACATCGTTCTCGAACGACAGTCCCTTGATGAGGTAATAAAAGAACAAGACCTCGGAGCTTCTGGTCGGGTCAAGAGAGAGACTGCACCCCATATCGGTGAGATCGAAGGAGCGGACCTTCTGATCGAAGGAACAATTACCGAATTTGAACCTGGAACTGCGGGCGCAGGAGGTGGTGGAGCTGGAAGAAGATCAAGTGGGATAGGTGGCATTCTCGGAGAAATTCGCGTATCTCATGTTGCCTTAATTGTGAAGGTTATCGATGCAAAGACTGGCCGAAGGCTGGCATCGGAACAAATTGAAGGAAAGGCTACCGATATTGGAGGATTAACATTTGGGGGAGGGGGTGGATTGGCTGGTGCTTTCGCTGGCTATTCAAAAACACCAATGGAAAAAGCAATACGGGTGGCGATTGAAGAGGCGGTGAAGTTGATCGTTGCCAAAACACCCAATGAATACTATCGATATTCAACAAAACCTCAACAAGTTCCTTCTTCTCCTACCAAAGCCCCAGGAGCGAGTTTACCTCCTCCAACTACTCCATCTGCTACTCCTCAAATCACTCCAGAAACCTCATCTCGTGTTACTCAAGTGACTAAGTCCGTTGAAAATCTAAGGGAGGGCCCAGGAACGAATTATAAAATTATTGGGAACGTGAATAAAGGAACTTCTATGGCAATTCTTGAGGAAAAGGGGAACTGGTTACGTGTTAGGCTTGAGGATGGCACAGAGGCATGGATATGGAAAGCATCAACAGGGGAAGGATCCAAATCAACACCCAAAACACAACAACAGCAAAAGAAACCTTCCGCAATGTAGTGGTGTTGATATATAAAATCATTGGAGGCAAAAATGCTAATCTGTACAAAATGCCAAATTGAACATGAGGAAGGGAAGAAGTTTTGTAAGAATTGTGGGAGTCCCCTTTCTACCAAAGCGGAATCTTCCCTCAAGTTTGAGGAGGTTCGACAGAGTGAAGCAGAAAAGTCACAAGGGGTAAAAATCTGTCCAAAGTGTCAAGCACATTTCGAAGGAGGGAAATATTGCAGAAAATGCGGTTCAATATTGGTGGTGCAATCATCGCCCGAGGAAAAGGAAGTGCCAAGGGTAGAACCTTTCACTCCTGATATCAAGAGTGAATCCCCTCAAGTCGGGGCAACAAAAGAACAACTTGAGGAACCAGGAGGAAAATTATTTTGCCCCAGCTGTAAAATAACTTATGAATCAGGGAAGTTCTGCAAAAAATGTGGCTCCATTTTGATGGAACCACCCCCGTTCCAGGCAAAACAAGAATCTTTAGGAGTTACACCGCCAGGGGTTAAGACGAAACCCCCTGAGGGCCCGCCATCAGAGATCAAGAGAGAACCTCCAGAGGCTGAATTAATAGAAAGAAAATCTGTTAAAAAATTATCAAAGGAATGGCTAACATTATCTGACGAGAAGAAGAAATTAGAAATCCTGATCAAGAAGTTGGAGGCGAAACGTACTGGGATCTCCAGCGATATGTTCAATACTACATATGGGCGGTACCAGGCTCAGCTTAAGTCCATATCTTCTAAATGTCAAAAGATCCAGACAGACCTTGAATCCGTAAAGGCAAAAACCTCTGGGGAGATCAATCTCACGGCTAATGCCCTGAAACCTTTTAAGAAAAGATTAGAGGAAGCTCAATCTCTTTATAAGGCAGCTGCATTAACGAAAACCGATTTTGCCACAGAGAGAACTGAACTAAAACAAGAAATAAAGTTGAGAGAAAATGCCCTAAGAAAACACGAACAAGTGATCTCCTCTTTGCCCAATAAAATGGGAGGGAAGGTAGGCGCGTCGGGAAAACTAACGAATCTTCTGCAACCCATTCCTTTGATAGCAAGCGGAATCATCATTCTAATAGTTGTAGCCGGGTACTTCTTGTGGCCCAAATATTCTTACTTGATAAAAAAACAACCTCAACCCGGTGGCTTGATTTCCAAAGAAGGGGGTGTTTCATCCCCTATTTCTCCTGCACAGACGGAACCTTCCACCACCTCCGAGAATCAAGCTCAAGCAGTTGAGAAGATAAAGTCCCTCTTTGAAAACATTAGGCAAGCAAATATCCAAAAGAATATTGACCTTTTCATGTCCTGCTACAGTCTCGATTTCAAGGATAGAGAAGAGAAGAAGAAGAGCACGCTCGAAAACTGGCAAGACTTTGATTATTTCGATCTCTTATACGATCTGAAGAGTCAAGCAATATCAGGTGACACGGCCAATGCAAAAGTGGAGTGGGTGATTAAATTCTCTCCTAAAAAGGGTGGCCAGGCTCAAGAAACCAAATCTTTTCTGGATGTCACGTTAAAGAAGGAAGAAGGTGTTTGGAAGATAAAGGAAATTAATCCAGCAAGTTAAAGTTTCATCCAAAATATGAGAGGAGGGCCAAAAGATGTTTTGTTCAAATTGCGGTGCACAAAATAGTGATGAGGCGAAGTTTTGTGTGAAATGCGGTGAGACCTTTGGTGAAACCCACAAAGAAGAGAAACTCATATCTATTGACACGAAGGCGATTAAAAACCAATTGTTTGACAAAAAAACAGGCTTTTTCGGAGCCCTTTTCGATTTCTCGTTCACTGACTTTGTCACCTCAAAAATAATCAAATTTTTATATGGGTTATCTATTTTCTTAATCGGTCTAACAACACTTATCCTTGTAGTTTTTAGCTTTGCCGGCGGCCCAATTGTTGGTGTATTCACCCTTTTAATAGGGGGGCCGTTAATGTTTATTTTGGGGATTATCTATACAAGAGTTCTTCTGGAAATTATCATGGTTATATTTAAAATTGCCGAGAATACAGCCATCACAGCCAAGAAGAACCAATAGGAGTGCCAAAATGACTCGCTTAAGATTTATTATTTATGGACAAATTCTTTGGAGCGTAACTTGCATTTCATTAATCCTATCCCTTTTTGTCCCTTCCATGATTTACTCCCAAGTGGTTAGCCCTCGCATATCCCTTACCTCATCGCAAGATCCTTCTGGGATCATATTAAACATAAAAGGAATGAGTTTTAGTAGCGGAAGCATGGTAACTCTTTATGCGAAGAATCCAGATGGCTCACAAGCAGCAATTAAGAACGTGGATGTATCCAAGGATGGCGCATTTAATATAAGTCATTTATTTCCAACCGGTTATCCTCCGGGAACTTACCTTTTGTGGGTAGTTGATGATTCTACAGGAAAATACAGCAATCGCATCAATTTTAATATGTCAGCGACCCAATCAACCGAGATTCGGGTGTCTCCACCACCATATTCCCCTGCATATACACCGAAACATGGCGATTTGATTAAGGCGAAGGGAGATACGAAAATTTACCTGATCCATAACGTGGAACGTCGTGCAATTGTAACTGAAGAAGTTTTTAAACAGATGGGGTTTAAATGGAGTGATGTAAAGGATATAGATCCTCAAGATATGATGAATATTCCAGAAGGACCACCAATCTGGTCAAGAGAGTTAGTCGCTCCTTTTCCTGAGGGAACTTTAATTCGATCGAAAGGCAAACCCCAAACCTATGTCATTCAAGGTGGTAGAAAGTGCTACATCCCCGACCCAGAAACCTTCCAATCTCGTGGATATAGCTGGGATCAAGTAAAGGAAGTTGATCAAACAACCCTCGATTCTATTTTTACCGGTATTCCCATTCAATCGGTTAAACCACCATATCAATACACTCCACCAGGGCAGCAACCAACAGTGCAGACGCCTTCTCCGACTGGACCACCACCAATGATTCAACCTCAATCTCCTTCCCCACCTTCAGGAAGTTTAACAACTCAACCACAATCCTCTTCCCCGGTCTTTGCTGATGGGACTTTAATCAAAGGCTCAGGTCCAGATATTTATCTAATCCAAAACGGTGTAAAACGCTTAATTCCAGATACGGAAACCTTTAACGCCATGGGATTTAATTGGAATAGCATAATCAATGTGGATGACCAAAAATTGGGAAGTGTTCCGATGGGTATACCAATTCCTAACAAGAGAAGGATCAAGTGAGCATGAAGCAATAAATTTAGTAAGACATTGATTTCAGTTTATACCAGGGGTGATAAAGATGCTTAGACAGGCAAAATACGGGAAAGATAAAATGCTTCTGTTTATAGCCTTTCTTATGCTTAATTCGATTCTGTTGACGCTGGCTTTTCAAGGAGGTGTTTATTGTGACGAACAAAAAATTACGTCGTCATTTTTAATGCCCTTTGAGCAAGGTGCATACACAAGTGCCCAAGGCTTTAAAGGGACAGCTTATGATGGGCTTTTTCATTTAGGGAAAGATTATTGCGTTGAGAAAGCTGGTAAGAATAAAGATGGAAGTTTATATGGTACCCCTCTCTATTCTATAAGTGATGGAACTGTTTTGGATTTACAAAAAGACTGGAAGACAAAAGATCCTGCAGGTGTTGGCAATTATATAAGCATTGACCATGGAAATGGAATCATTGCTGTATACATGCATCTCGCACAGGTTTATATAGGTAAGGGCCAAAGGGTAACTACTCAAACCCTTCTCGGTGAGGCCGGAGATGTAATACTTCATCCTCCAGGTCCAAAAATGTGCCCTCATCTTCACCTTGAGGTTAGAAGGAATGGTGCCAAAAAATTAAATGTTTATCCTAATCTCAGGTACGCTTACATTTCTCGTGATGGGAAGACAAAGTTAGAAAAACCAATAGGTAATGAGAGAGATGTTTTAGCTTGGATTGACTCAAATTTTTATAATCCTGATAATATTCTAACACCTCGTACCACTCACGCTCCTCCTCAGCCACCTACTTCGGCTATTGATAAGATAAGACTTAAAACGGAAGTGGAAAAATGGGAAAAACTTATCACTCAAACGCAATTCGAGGACGTTTCAAAACGTATTAATGTGATTGCAAGAACTTGGAGAGTGGTAACAGATAAAGCAACTGGTGTGAACCTCAATGAAGAATATCAAAAACTTTATAGCCTTGCAAAAAATTATTTAGATAAGGCCCAAAGCTCAATAAATAAATCAAAGACTCACTTTGAGAGAGAAGAACTGGATCAGGCAAAAAGTTCCCTGAGTGAGGCGCAAAAAAATCTAAAAATTGCTCAAGATACCTATCAAACAGCCATCCAAGTGCTCCAAGGCCAATTGGAAGCTGGAGAAATTTTAGCTAAAGGTTTACAACAGGCTTCAGACGTTGCACTAACAGGTTTGGCAGCCTTAGTACCAGGTGCACAACAAGTTGTTGATAGATTCCTCCTCGTTAGAGACTTTATTGCCGATTCATCAATGGAGGGTATAAAGCAAGCGTCAAAAGAAGCAATAGTAAAAATAGCAATAAGTAAGGTCTTTAATGAATTTCTTCCACAAGGTAAGCCAGTGAAAGGCTTAGGGGATATTGATCTCTCTAAATTATCCGAACGTTTGAGGGAAGATCCAAATTTTAGGAGACGTATTGAAAATGAAATCTTTAAAGCCATTTCACAGTACATAGCCGAAGATAAGGCATCACAAATAACCCAACGCTTCACTGACCAATTTGCCAAATTTCTCCAACCTCTGGCGATAGCGCAAACACAAAAACAACCTCCCGTTTCTCAGCTTTCTTCTTCTGTGGTCAATACCTATAACAGTTTTGGAGGTTCATCGGTCTTTGGAGCTACCTTGCCCTCGAACTACACCACACCCAGTGGGGTCGCTTCTACAAACACCGCTTACAAGGCCGTGGAGTTTGCCCGCGGCGGGATCTATGAGTACAGTCGAGGGGTATTTGTAGTCTATGGAGCCATCTATACGAAGTATCGCTCCCTCGGTGGACCAAAACATTACCTGGGACTTCCTATCACGAATGAAGGCGATGCAACAAAATCCCCACAGGGAACTACAGGCCGCTTCAGTCAATTTGAACGAGGCACCATCAACTGGCTCAAGGAAAAGAATGTAACCTATCTCGTTCAGGGGGCTATTTATCAAAAATATGTTTCTTTAGGATATTCCGGAAGCCAACTGGGATTCCCCCTCAGTGATGAGTACTCTTATCAGGGTGGTGCTCGAAGCGACTTTGAAGGAGGATCAATCACCTGGACTTCTCAGACTGGCGCTCAAGTCGCATATAAAGCTACTCCGGCTGGTCCCCCATTTCCTCCGGCAAGCCTCCCTCTTGCCAAAGATGTACCTGTGGAGCTTTCCCCCGCTGTTGTTGATGTCTATAATCGTCTGGGTAAAGGAGCAGTTTTTGGAGAGCTTCTTCCACCAAACTATACTACTCGGAATGGAATAGCTTCCACCAATACGCCCTACAAGGCTGTCGAGTTGTCTCGCGGTGGGATCTATGAGTATGGCCGAGGGGTCTTTGTGGTATATGGAGCCATCTATACGAAGTATCGCTCCCTCGGTGGACCAAAACACTACCTGGGACTTCCCATCACGAATGAAGGCGATGCAGCCAAATCTCCTCAAGGGACCACAGGACGCTTCAGTCAATTCGAACGAGGCACCATCAACTGGCTCAAGGATAAGAATCTAACCTATCTCGTTCAGGGAGCTATCTTTCAAAAATATGCTTCTTTAGGATATTCCGGAAGCCAACTGGGATTCCCCCTCAGTGATGAGTACTCTTATCAGGGTGGTGCTCGAAGCGACTTTGAAGGAGGATCAATCACCTGGACCTCTCAAACAGGCGCCCAGGTCGCATATAAAGCTACTCCGGCTGGTCCCCCATTTCCTCCGGCAAGCCTCCCTCTTGCCAAAGATGTACCTGTGGAGCTTTCCCCCGCTGTTATTGATGTCTATAACCGTCTGGGTAAAGGAGCAGTTTTTGGAGAGCTTCTTCCACCAAACTATACTACTCGGAATGGGATAGCTTCGACCAATACGCCCTACAAGGCTGTCGAGTTGGCCCGTGGTGGGATCTATGAGTACAGTCGAGGGGTCTTTGTGGTCTATGGGGCCATCTATACGAAGTATCGCTCCCTCGGCGGACCAAAACACCTCCTGGGACTTCCCATCACGAATGAAGGCGATGCAGCCAGATCTCCTCAAGGGACCACAGGACGCTTCAGTCAATTCGAACGAGGCACCATCAACTGGCTCAAAGAAAAGAATTTAACCTATCTCGTCCAGGGAGCCATCTTTCAAAAATATGCTTCTTTAGGATATTCCGGAAGCCAACTGGGATTTCCTCTCAGTGATGAGTATTCCTACCAGGGCGGTGCCCGAAGTGACTTCGAAGGAGGATCAATCACCTGGACCTCTCAAACAGGCGCCCAGGTCGCATATAAAGCTACTCCGGCTGGTCCCCCATTTCCTCCGGCAAGCCTCCCTCTTGCCAAAGATGTACCTGTGGAGCTTTCCCCCGCTGTTATTGATGTCTATAACCGTCTGGGTAAAGGAGCAGTTTTTGGAGAGCTTCTTCCACCAAACTATACTACTCGGAATGGGATAGCTTCGACCAATACGCCCTACAAGGCTGTCGAGTTGGCCCGTGGTGGGATCTATGAGTACAGTCGAGGGGTCTTTGTGGTCTATGGGGCCATCTATACGAAGTATCGCTCCCTCGGCGGACCAAAACACCTCCTGGGACTTCCCATCACGAATGAAGGCGATGCAGCCAGATCTCCTCAAGGGACCACAGGACGCTTCAGTCAATTCGAACGAGGCACCATCAACTGGCTCAAAGAAAAGAATTTAACCTATCTCGTCCAGGGAGCCATCTTTCAAAAATATGCTTCTTTAGGATATTCCGGAAGCCAACTGGGATTTCCTCTCAGTGATGAGTATTCCTACCAGGGCGGTGCCCGAAGTGACTTCGAAGGAGGATCAATCACCTGGACCTCTCAAACCGGCGCCCAGGTCGCATACAAAGGGACTGTTCCGACACCAACCACCACTGCTCCTGTAAGTGGTCCCTCCATTTCTTCAATTTCCCCAACTAATGTTCAGGCAGGCCAGTTTACCTTAACAATCAATGGAAGCAATTTCGATACAGGAGCCATTGATGAGTTCTACACCCCATCAGGACAGCGTATGGGGAGCGGAGTTCAATCCGGGGGCTTGGTTAGCCGTTCATCCACTCAGATTGTTGTTCGAGAAAATCTCACTGGGGCTCCAGCAGGGACATACTCGATTAAGGTGAAGAACTCCGATGGGAAGATGTCCAACTCGATTAACATAGTGGTAGCAGCTACAGCGTCCCCAGTTCCTGTATCTCAGCTCTCTTCTTCTGTGATCAATGCCTATAACAGTTTTGGAGGTTCCCCGGTCTTTGGAGCCGCTCTGCCCCAAAACTATACCACCCCCAGTGGGGCTGCTTCTACAGGGACTTCTTTCAAGGCTGTCGAATTGTCCCGCGGTGGGATTTATGAGTATGGCAGAGGGGTCTTTGTGGTCTATGGAGCCATCTATACGAAGTATCGATCCCTCGGCGGACCAAGACATTACCTGGGACTTCCCATAACGAACGAGGGCGATGCAGTGAGGTCTCCACGAGGCACTACAGGTCGCTATAGTCAATTCGAACGAGGCACTATTAATTGGCTCAGGGAGAAGAATCTAACCTATCTCGTCCAGGGAGCCATCTTCCAAAAGTGGGCCTCCTTAGGATATTCCGGAAGCCAACTGGGATTTCCTCTCAGTGATGAGTATTCCTACCAGGGCGGTGCCCGAAGTGACTTCGAAGGAGGATCAATCACCTGGACCTCTCAAACCGGCGCCCAGGTTGTATTCAAATGAGTGTTGGTAGGCCTCCCGCACAGATTGGTCCTTATTTCTCCCGGTATAGTAGCGAGACTTCCAGATGGGATGCAACTAACTGTGATTGGAGGTCCTTGTTCGACAGATGGCTATACATGGTGGAATATCACAGCAACATCTGGAACAGGATGGGTCTCTATAGGAAATTGGTTAATTCGGTAATGTATAAATGGTAAATAAGAAGGAGGGATGATACATGTTTTGTCCTAAATGTGGTCAACAGACTGAAGAAGATGGTATGTTTTGCCAGAATTGTGGAACAGCCCTCACAAGAACTTACCAAGAGAAAAAACCCATAGATTCAATAAAAGATTCCGATAGGAAGTCAACCATTGAAAAAAGAGAGGTTGTAGTAAGCATATCTCCAAAAGACAAAGGAGTACTCATCCTATTGGCAATCTGGTTTGGAGTGTTTGGGATAGACCGATTCTACAGGGGTCAGGTGGGACTGGGTATCCTTAAACTTATTAGGTTGGGGGGGCTCGGGATCTGGGCTTTGATAGATGCCATAATGTACATGGTTGGTAGTCTTCCCTCTGATTCTGCCGGAAAATGGATTATGGACAAAAAGACTCTTGAGCTTTTCAGATCGGAGTTAAAGATCGGTTAATTCAATGAAGGGATTAAAATAATGCTAAACAGAATTTCTCCTGCAATTTTTGGTATTGCCTTGATATGTTTCTTCCTTCCATGGGCTGAAATCTCTTGCCAGGGCCATAAAGTTGCAACTGTTAACGGATTTCAATTGGCCACAGGGACCACAATCGAGGGGCAAAAGACAAAAGGTGAGGCGCTTGCTGTTTTGGCTCTGTTGTCAACCGTTGCAGGCTTAATTTTATGTTTCTCAAAAGATAAAATGAAGAATTTGATCCTTCTTATCGTGAGTGGAGCCGGAATAATTATGGTTTTGCTTCTCAAGGTAAAACTCGACGGTGAGATTTTAAGAGAAGGTAAAGGAATCGTGCAGTTAAGCTACGGAGCCGGATATTACTTAACATTGATTGCCTTGCTTTTTGTCGCAGGGATAAATGCCTATTCCTATTATGAAATTGCAGGAAAGAACAAACTATCTTTTCAGGGCAACAAAAGTGAATCAGTTTATAAGTTCTGCACCGAATGTGGCTCTAAAAATGAAATAGATAATCTGTTTTGCAGCAAATGTGGAGCTAAGTTTGATTAAGAAGGGAGTGACAAATGTTTTGTCCTAAATGCGGTCAACAAAACGAAGATGGCAGCGGGTTTTGTCAGAATTGTGGAAATTCACTCCATCATTCAGCAAGGCAACCACAAATTAATATTGGATCAAAGAAAATATTCATCATAATCCCAATGGTTGTTTTACTAATCATAATATCAGGGGTTATTTATTGGGTGTTTTTTCATGGAAAGAGGTTAACACTCATTGAAGACATTGAAGAGAAAAAAGAGGCATTATTATGGATGGAGAAGGATGGTAAGGTGGGGTATATCGATAAGTCAGGTAAATTTAAAGGAATAGATAATAAAGAGGTTATAAAAGCAAAACTTACTGAAGTCACAAATTCAATGAGCAATGTTGCATCTGCAGTGAGTGCATACCGGCAGGAGGGTGATACTTGGCCTAATTGTGCAACGATAACGGAAATCCAAACCAGTTTAGGGGTCTCACTTAGTAACGTAAATTTTATTTCGAAAATGAGTGTCACTGATGGAATAATTGCTGCTTTAGTAAGGAGAATTGATGGTTCTGTTGATGGAAAGGGCCTAATCCTTACCCCAACTTTGATGAAAGATGGTTCTATTGTTTGGAATTGGAGTGGGGCCAATGGTATGCCAAAGGCATTTATCCCTAAAAGGTAAGCTATTTTTTGAAATATTTTTCATGGATTAACAAATGAAGAAATCCTTTTCATTATTACTTATGCTCTTAGGATTCATCTTAACCTCCTGTATAGAAGCCGAGGTGAATGTAGATCTTAATAGAGATGGGGCCGGGGAGATGCGAATGAAAGTCCTTCCATTAGATAGATCTTTAAACTCTATGATTGACTTATTGGAATCAGATTTAAGAAAAAATCAAAGTTTTAAGGATTCAGATATGACGAGGAATTCCGAATCTGATGGAAGGGTCTCCCTTAATGTCCGAAAGAAATTTAATCGTGTTGATGAAGTGGATAAAACTTTTAAATTTATTTCTAAAGAAGACTCCTGTGAATTTCAAATGATCATTCCTCGTGAGGACCATGAAATTGTAAGGAAAGTAACAGTAAATATGCCCGGCGAAATCATTGAATCAAATATTAAGGGCTTTAGTGGTAATTCTTTAGTCTGGAATAGGGCAGTATCGTCTGGCAACAAACTCTTCGTGAAATCAAAACCCCCTCAACCCATGAATAAATTTGTGATTGTTTTTGTAATCCTTTGTATCATTGGAGGGGTTGCCCTCCTTATTTTTAGAATGACCCGAAAGCAAAAAGTTACTGTTTCTGAATTTAGCTTTTGCGCAGAATGTGGAATAAAGGTTCAACCAGAAGATAAATTCTGTCAGGAATGCGGGAAAGGGTTAAGTTAAAAGGATAAACATGTTCTTTTCTATACGCCCTTTTTAAGCGAAAGGAGAAAACCATGTATCGGTGCCCTAAATGTAACAAATCTTTTGATGAAAATTATACCTTTTGCGAAGAATGCGGAGTCAGGCTCATTAACGAAAAAGTTCAGACCTCTGCCCGATCAAAACCCATAATATTTGATCGCATTGAGAGATCTCTATTTTTCCGGATTACAAGATCGTACACCTGGGTGATTTTAGTTCTTGCCATTTTAGGATTTATCGGAGCAATCATCTACCTCATCCCTGATATTTCCTTATTAATAAAGAAGGATACAAATGTTTCCGCTGAAGAGATAAAAATGACTATTACCGCCAAAAAGACAGGTAAAAGCCCCTCAGAAGAAGAGATTTCTTCGAAACGTATAAATCCAGAACTTTTGGCAAAACTTGATAAAGAAATTTATGAATTGATAGCTCTTTTACCTAAGAAAGTCCAAGATGAAGCAGGGTTAGAAAGGGGTCGAGGGTTCATCAAAAATACGCTGGGCCGCTATCAGTCTATGAAAGAAAAGACAAAAGTTTTAAGAGAAATTAAAAATATATTAATGAAGTTTGACGAATCTGAAAGGGTTGAAGCTCTAAATACATTCTTCAACATCAAAGCTGGAAAGGAAAATGCAATAGCAACAAGACAAGCAGAGATAAGTTTAAAGCTTGCAACTATAGGGGGCACATTCTTTGCTTTAATAATGACAATAGCAGCTTTTAGCTTAATACTTGTCCTTCTGGCCATTGAGCGCAATACAAGAAAAGAGTAATTAAATATTGAAAGGACTGACAAAGTTTTTCCAAGTTTAAAATATAAATAGCCCAATAACAAAGGAGTGATAAACATGAGGAAATATCTATTCGGGGCGATTCTTCTTACCTCTTTAGTCTTGGTTCATTGTGCAACCGAACAGAGGACAGTCCAGTCCACATACGTTCCTCAGGACAAATGTTATGCACCGGTTTGGAGCGTAGGAGATTCATGGAGGTATAAATACGATGATAGAAGTTGGCGGGAATATAGAGTAGAGAAAGTCGAAGGTGATTTTTACGTCATCAAGCCAACCCCTTTTGTTGGATATATGTTTGGTTATGATAAGGGAAATTTGCATTTGAAAACATACATAAACTCTGAAGGAAAGAAGATAATTCCAACAACCGAGTCATCTTTACTTTATGATTTTCCACTCTATGTTGGTAAAAAATGGAGCAAAATGCTTCAAGGCCTATTGACCGATGCCATACAACAGGACTATCTTTATACTTTTGAAGTTATTTCTCTTGAAAATGTAACTGTTTCAGCAGGAACATTTAAAGCATTCAAGATTGAGGTAGAGCAGAATCGGATTGGCAGTGGTAATACTGCTATATCCCATATTTGGTACTCTCCAGATGTTAAAAATTTAGTTAAATATCAAATTGTGACATCCTACGCAATGTGGAGAATCGCTGTACGAGATTATGGATTGGTAACATATAAATTAGCTGTTATCAAAAAACCTGCAGAGTATCCTAAGCCACCTCCAACGTTTCCTATTGAAACTTCTAAATCATTTACGCCACCCCATGGAGTAGAAATAGTGCAAAAACCTCAATTAATGGAAGGAGATATGTGGGTAAGACAGACAGATAAAGGAAAATTTATATGGGAAGTAGATAAAGCGGATCATTCGGGGATAATCCTGAAACAGGGGCAAAATAAATATTATTACGATACTGATTTTGCCTTTGTCAAACGGGTCTCAAAAGAAAATATAGTCTACGAACATCATCCACCAAATAGGGGGGCACTTTTCTTTCCCCTTTGGGTGGGTAAAAAATGGCAAAATAAATTCATTGAGAAGAATATTGAAAAGGGCACAATATACAATTTCGACGAGTTAGTTGAGGTTAAAGACTGGGAAGACGTTCAAACTCCATTGGGAATTATTAAGGCTTTAAAAATCGAGATCACAACCGAGAATCTTGACACAAAAAGACATTGGACCTATACGCTTTGGTATTCACCAGAGATCAAAAATTATGTGAAATCATCGAGTAATCACCTAAAGGATAGAAATTGGATCCTTGCAAACCACAGTTTAAAAAAGGTCGAAACACAAAGTCCGGAAATTTCTTCAACGAAAACAGTAGAACCAGAGATGGAAAAATCTAAGGAACCTAAACCACAACCACCCAAAAAGAAGCAGACTAACCCGTCTCCTATGTAGTCGAATCCTTACCGGCTCTCCTCCTAATGATAAATGGCTTTAGAAGGAAGTTTCGAACGCATTTGCTATTTTTAACCTAATATTCAATTCTTTTAGTTTCCTTAGCATTGATAATCCCTCAGAGATATTTTTTGAACCAATCCACACTGAGTTCTATGGCGCGTTGGCGATGCGCTGGATCGGTCAAACGATGGTCTGCACCCCCGATCACATGAATCTCTTTAGGTGGATGCAAACTGTAGAAGATTCCCAGGGCCTGTTCCAGAGGAACAAGTTCATCCCCCTTTCCACTGCTTGTTGATTGACAATAAATCTTATTCGGGTAAAATGTAGACAAAGTCTAAAGGAAGATGCGGAAAATTGGTCAGAAAATCAATAGAGAAGAAAAGTGGATGGTGCTACTTAAGGATGCCAGCAACGGTGCATAACAGAGTGTTTGAGGTTGATGCCAAAAGGCGTCACCCCTTTTCATTTTTTTGTATACTATAAAATTTTTAGTCATGTTAAAATGAATGAATTAGAGGAGGTGCGTTTATGGCAACTGAAACCATTAAAGATAATCTTATCGCTCAGATTGATAAGCTTCCTCATGACCTTCAACTTCGTGTTCTTGATTTTGTAAAAGCCCTAGCCCCTAAAGGGGTCGAAGGTAAAAGTCTTCTCAGATTTGAAGGATTCATTCCATCTGACGATTTGCAGCTAATGTCAAAAACAATAGAGGAGAGCTGTGAGAAAGTAGACAACAGTGAATGGTAAATATCTTCTTGATACGAATATAATTATTTCTCTTTTTGCAAAAGATTCTCAAATTCATGACCGCATGGCAAAGGCCGAAGAGGTGTTTGTTCCGTGTATTGCTATTGGAGAGCTATATTTTGGAGCATACAAATCGATAAAACTTGAAGAAAACCTTGCCCGTATAGATGAATTTGCTCTCCACAATACTGTGCTTCCTTGCGACACAGATATAGCCAAAAGATACGGAGCTATAAAGAACAGTTTGAAGGAAAAAGGGATACCAATTCCTGAAAATGATATATGGATTGCTGCGATCGCTCAACAATATGATCTTACATTGATCTCTAAGGATTCCCATTTTGAAGCAATTGAAAACCTGAAAATTGAAACATGGTAGAACATTCTGATTGCAATAGCAGATAACACAAAATTGGCATTTCCACCCTCCAGGAAATCGACAGGCTTCATTTTCCATATTTATTAAGGAAAGTGCATGCCGACTTTGTCAATCCAAAACATTACCCGAAGGGGAAAAAACTGGGGGCGCCAAATTTTCTTGATTTTACCTTCACCCAATCGATTAGAGATATTTTTTGAACCAATCCACACTGAGTTCTATGGCGCGTTGGCGATGCGCTGGATCGGTCAAACGATGGTCTGCACCCCCGATCACATGAATCTCTTTAGGTGGATGCAAACTGTAGAAGATTCCCAAGGCTTGATCCAGAGCAACGAGTTCATCCTTTTCCCCGTGGATGACCAGACCATTTGAGACTTTTGGTAAGAGAGGTAACAACCGGTGTTTCGGTAGATCCTCAAAAAAAGCCTCTGGAGGGAGAGGGTAATCTTCCTCCTGTTTTTTTGACCCAAGATCATCCAGGTGAAGAGGAGTGGCCCAGATCACAATCGCCCTGATCTTCTTATCCATCGAGGCCTTCATCAAGGAGAGAAAACCTCCGAGGCTCGACCCGAGCAACCCGATCCGATTTCCCAGACCGGGATAAGATCTTATAAAATCAATCGCCGCACTTAGATCAGCTATCTTTTTGCTGACCGTATTGTCTTCCTCACTTCCCTCGCTTTCCCCGATTCCCCTGAAATCGAATCGAAGCATGGCCATTCCTTCCCTGGAAATTTGTTCCCCGAGGGCAATATACTTCTCACTATCCTTGCTGGAGAGAAGACCATGAGAGGTAATGACGCAAGGTAGATTTTCCTTGTCGGGGAGATGAAGAATTCCCGAAATTCTCTGTCCCTCACTTTGGAAAGAGACATTCTCCAGTTTCATTTCGGAATCTCCTTCGTCACCCCCACCCCCACCCTCCCCCATCCAAGGGGGAGGGAAATATTAAGTTTCCTTCTTCCATTGTTTATTGTTCATCGTCCATCGTTCATTGTTCGATCTTCACCCCTGCTTCTTTCATCGCTCTTAAATACTCTTCCTTCAATTGTTCCTTCGGGATGCCGTGGTCAATGAAATCCCAAGGAAAGATTTCATCCAGATCTCTTTTTCGATAGACATAGAAGTCAGAGTTGATACTCGTCTCCCGGAGGGCTTTGCTCCAATTCCCCTGGTTGTGATGAGTGGCCATCAAAATCTTCCCTACTCTCCGATCTCCCCTCGAGAGCAAGGCCTGAATATAGGCCCATTTGGGAAGATCATAGATCATCTCCATCCCCCTCTCCCCTTGAACCCCTCTTTGAATTATCTTTAATTTCTTCTTCAGCTCACCGACTTCTTCCATAGGTACCCATTGGAACGGAGTGGCCGGTTTTGGAATAAAGGGGTTGACGCTCAAAACCACCCTCCATTTTTTATTCTGGTTCTTTTGATTTGAGAGAATCTGATGCCGAATCCGTTTAGCGAGGAAGAGGATCGCCTTGACATCTTCATCGGTTTCAGAGGGAAGACCAATTAAAAAATAGCATTTGATCTGGGAAAGACCATTCTCAACTAACGTATCAATGGATTTCAAAATATCCTCTTCGGGGTAACCTTTCTTCAACATCTTTCGGAGTCTCTCTGAACCTGCCTCCGGTGCAATGGCCACTGTTCGGTCCTCCCCCTCCCTCAGACACTGAATCAGGGAGGGAGTGACTGCATCCACTCTTAAAGAGGATAAAGAGATTCCCCCTTGCTGAGAGAGGATACTCTGGCACAATGGGAGGAGCTGAGGATGGTCGGAGACCGCTGTTCCGGTCAAGCCAATCCGACGTTCTTTTAAAAGGGCTTCCTTTGAAATTGATTCAAGAAAAGAAAGGCTTCGGTTTCGAAAAGGATGGTAAACAAAACAGGCCGCACAGAAACGGCATCCCCTAGGGCAACCCCGGTTCAACTCCACCAAAGCCATCTTTTTAAACTCCGTATCCGGAGTGAAAAGAGTGGATTGGGTTGGGTATTGATCAAGATTAGTGACCCATCTCCGTTTGATCTGTCTGGGGATTCCTGGTTCGGGATTCATCGCCTCTATCTTTCCGTTTTCAGCATAGGTCACTCGATAAAACTTTGGAACATAAACCCCTCCTACCCCACTTAGATTTCTTAAAAAATCGTCCTTCCTTCTCTTCCCTCTATCTGAAAGGGTTTGACGGCAAACTTCTAAAAATTCTCCAATGACCTCTTCGGCCTCGCCCAGAATAAAGAAGTCAAAGAATTCACTCATGGGTTCTGGGTTTAAAAAAACGGCTACCCCTCCGGCAATCACCCAAGGATGCTTTTCATCACGAAGACGGCTCTCGAATGGGATATGGGCCAAATCCAAAAGGGTGAGGACATTGAGAAAATCATTTTCGAAAGAGATGGAGAAGGCTAAAATATCGAAGCTGGAGAGAGGCTTCTGGGATTCCAATGAGAAAAGAGGGGTTTGGGTATGACGATATTCTCGAAGATCTTCTGGTTCAGGAAGGAAGGCTCTTTCACAGACCACATCGTCATCAGCGTTTAAAATCTGATAAAGGGTCTGAAATCCAAGGTTGGACATCCCCACATGGTAAGAGTTGGGATAGAGGAGGCAAATAGTAATTTTCCCGCCCCATGGTTTTTGGACAGCTCCTCTCTCTTTCTCAAGAACACCTTTGGCCTTCTGAACGAGTTTCCAGGAAGTCATTTTCGTAAGTGGATTGTGGACTGTAGATAGTAGTAAATTCAATATAACAGAATTTTATCTACTCATGTAACTTTTTTTGCCACTCACCACCTACCACTGACCACTCGCTAAATTCAGTCGGCCTGTTTTCTTAAGAAAGTAGGGATGTCAAAACGATCCTCATCCTCAAGAGAGAAATCCGACGGTGGGTCCAATTTTAGCTCGTCGAACCGCTCGCTTGCCTTCACCCTCCTCATAAAAGCAGGGATGTCTCTATTATTCTCTTTGTTACCTAAAGAGAAGTGTGAAGTGTCCTTATTTTGCTCCCTGAGGCCAAATGAGATAGGAGCCACCTTCTTAAATTGAGATGTTCTCTTCTCCTCTTTCTTTCCGAAGCCCGTAGCAATCACGGTCACTCGAATCTCTTCCTTCATCGCCTTGTCGACCACCATCCCCCAGATCACATTGGCATCTTCATGGGCTTCTTTCTGAACGAGAGAGGTTGCCTCATTGATCTCGCTGAGGGTCATATTCTCGCCTCCGGTGATGTTGATGAGAAGCCCCCGCGCCCCTTCAATCGTAATATCTTCCAGGAGAGGACTGGAGATCGCTCTTTGGGCAGCTTCCACGGATCGATTCTCACCCGAAGCAATTCCTGTTCCCATCAATGCCATTCCCGTTTCAACCATGACGGTCCGGACATCGGCAAAGTCCAGATTGATAATTCCATGGCCAACGATGATATCGGAGATTCCTTTCGCGGCATGATAGAGAACCTCGTCTGCCTTTTTGAAGGCCTCGAGCAGAGTCATGCTCTTCCCGCTGATGCTAAGAAGCCGCTGGTTCGGGATGGTGATGAGGGCATCCGCTGTCATCTTCAGATTGGCCAACCCTTCCTCCGCCTGTTTCATCCTCTTCTTTCCTTCGAAGTAAAAGGGTTTGGTTACAATAGCTACGGTGAGGGCACCCATTTCACGGGCCACTTCAGCAATCACCGGCCCCCCGCCCGTGCCAGTCCCGCCGCCTAACCCGGCTGTGATGAAGACCATGTCTGACCCTTTTAGAACTTCCCGAATCTTCTCCACATCCTCGAGAGCAGCCTTTCTTCCTATCTCTGGATTGGCTCCGGCTCCCAAGCCCTTGGTCAAATTTTCGCCCAATTGCAATTTGATGGGAGCCATATTTGCCGCCAGCGCCTGACCATCGGTATTGGCTGCGATAAACTCAACCCCTGAGAGTTGATAAGAAATCATAGTATTCAGGGCATTGTTTCCTCCTCCTCCAATTCCGATGATCTTGACCTTGGCGGCCAAATTTTTATTTTCGTCGAATTCGATCATTTTCCCCTCCTTTTTTCAAATTGGAATAGTGGAATATTGGAATACTGGAATGTTGGGTTTCAGTTTGTTGACATTATTCCAACCTTCCATCATTCCATCATTCCTTTAAAAGAATTCTCCAATCCATTCCCTCATTCTGTGGGTGACCTTACTGAAGATATTCCCCTCACCCACCTTAAACCGACTCCGCCCTTTATTTCGACTTCCATAGAGAACCAGACCCACTCCGGTCGCATACCTGGGGCTCGCAACCAGATCCACTAATCCACCGATACCGACGGGAGTCCCTCTTCGAACGGGCAGATTAAAAATCTGCTCCGCCAACTCAGGACAGCCCTCCAGGATGGCGCTTCCACCAGTGAGGACAATCCCAGAGGCAAGCAGATTTGCAAATCCCGTCCTCACCACTTCATTATGAACTAAGGTGAGAATCTCCTCGACCCTGGGTTCGACGATCTCTGCCAGGGTTTGCCTGGAAAGGACACGAGGTTTCCTGCCCCCCACACTGGGAACCTCAATGGTTTCGTCCTTCCGAACCAAAGAAACCAAGGCGCATCCATATTTTATTTTGATCTTTTCTGCCTCCTCCGCCGGGGTCCGAAGTCCCATCGAGATGTCGTTCGTGATGTGGCTTCCTGCTAAGGAAAAAACTGATGTATGCTTGATCGCACCATTTGAAAAGATGACCAGATCAGTTGTTCCACCTCCGATGTCAATGATAGCCACTCCCAGATCCTTCTCTTCGGGAGTCAGGACCGCTTCGCTCGAACCCAACTGTTCTAATACAATGTCATCCACATCCAGCCCGGCTTTGTTAGCACATTTAATGATATTCTGGGCAGAGGTAATCGCACCGGTGACGATATGAACTCTTCCTTCCAGTCTCATCCCCGACATCCCAACAGGATCTTTGATCCCATCCTGATCGTCCACGATGAATTCCTGGGGGATGATGTGAATCACCTCTCTATCCATGGGCATGGCAATGGCGCTGGCAGCATCAATCACCCGCTTCACATCATTCGGACCGATCTCTCTGTTTTTCACTGCAATCACACCGTGACTGTTAATCCCTTTGATATGTCCGCCTGCGATTCCTGCATAGACAGAGGTGAGGTGGTACCCTGCCATCAACTCTGCTTCTTCGACGGCCTTTTTGATCGAATGGACGGTGCTCTCGATATTGACGACCACACCTTTCCGCAATCCCTTCGATGGAGAGGTTCCGAGACCCATGATGTTGACCTGACCGTCAGAAATTTCTCCGACCACGGTGCAGATTTTAGTCGTCCCGATGTCCAATCCGACTACCAACGAATCTTTCTTCCCCACTTTTTCATCACCTCCTTCCAAGTCCCCCTTAGGGGGCCTTTTTGACCACCATTCTTTTTAAGTCACTGCAATCAATCGAGACTGCTGAAAATTCCCTTTTCCGAAGATCTGACCAGATGAGAGACAATCTTTTCAACTTTTCTCCAAAGTCCTCCCATCCCATTTTGACCTCCACTCCCTCTGCCTTGGTAAAACAACGGATTCCAAAAACCTTCTCCATATGGATCTCAGATATTTCCTCCAGGGGAGGTAACTTTTCTTGACCCACGATCTTCAAAAGTTCCAGAGCCTTAGTGATCAGACGCTTTGCCGCGGCTGGATCTTTTTCTAAAACCCGACGGGTCAATCCAGTGAGATAAGGGTAGTTATATTCATCTCTTTCCCCCACAGGAGAAAAGATCTCCCCTTTGGTATCGATATAATAAAGTTCTTCTAATTGAATGATGGCCATCGGCTTTCTCTCTTCTATCTGAACCACTATCTTATTGGGGAAAACCTTCCTCACCCGAACCTGTTCAATCCAGGGATGGGACTCTAATCGTTTGACGACCTCCTTCAACTTGACCGAGAAGAGATTAGGCATTCCTTCCATCACCGTGAGAGCGAGAAGGGTCTCTTTGGTAATCTTTCGACCTCCCTCCACCTCAACTTCCCTCACTCGAAAATAGGGGTCTCCTAAGAGACGGACATAAACCCAATGGCCAACAAAGAGGAAAAAAGAGAGGAGAAGAAGTTGAAAGGCCACTCGGATCGCTTTCTTCACGATCCCCTGAAATTTTTCCCCACCTTTCTCTTCCCTTCTTGATTTCGGTCGGAGAAACTTTCCATCTCGTACTGTAACGCTCTCTCCCATCTCTCCTCTTCTTTGCTTTATTGAGTTCATTGAGTTTGTAGAGTTTGTTGAGTTAACCCAAAGAACTCAAGAAACTCAAACAACTCAAGTAACTCAAAACTACTTTCCACTTTCTATCTTTAAAGATGCCCCCAACAGAATACGTTCGACTAAGTCTTCAAATGAGATGCCTGCATAACTGGCCGCCTTAGGCAAAAGACTCGTCTCAGTCATCCCAGGCATGGTGTTGACATCAATCACAAAAGGATTTTCATTTTCATCGGTCATTAAATCAACTCTGGCAACACCTGAGCAGCCCAGTGTTTGAAAGGCTTTGAGACTAATCTCCTGCGCATAGAGATACTTTTCCCTTGGAATTCGAGCAGGAAGGATGTATTGAGTCTCGCCCTTCGTATATTTAGAATGGTAATCATAAAAACCGCTCTTGGGAACAATCTCAATGATGGGCAGAGGAATATCTTCAAAAATGCCAACGGTGATCTCCTTGCCTTTCATAAATTCCTCTACCAATATCTCCTCATCGTATTCTCCTGCCTTCTTTAAAGCAGGGCCCAGCTCTTCATCCTTCCGGACAATTGAAACGCCGATCGTGGACCCTTCCCTGGCCGGTTTGACCACCACTGGCAAAGGAAGGGAAATATTTTTCGGTAGTTCCTTCTTTATTTCTTCTCGTTGAAAAGCCTCGAAGCGAGGGGTCGGGATCTTTTCACAAAGGAAAAACTTCTTGGACATGATTTTATGCATGGCCAAGGCACTCGCCAGAACTCCTGACCCGGTATAAGGAATTCTCATCAACTCCAGCGTCCCCTGAATGGTTCCATCCTCTCCAAATCTCCCGTGGAGAGCCAAAAAGGCACATTCGATCTTTTCCTTGATCAATTTTTCTATTATGCCCTCCCCTACATCGACGGCAATCACCGTATATCCCTTTTCAGTCAAAGCTTTCAAAATGGCCTTTCCGGTCTTCATGGAGATTTCTCTCTCCCGAGACAGACCCCCCATCATCACAGCGACCCTTTTTTTCTTGAGCGATTGATCCTTCATCTACTTACGCCAAAACTCCACAATCCTTATTCCGCAATCTGCATTCCCTGCCTGCGCGAAGCCGCTTCGGCAAAGGCAGGCGAAATCGGCATTATGGTTCACCCACCACCTTCACCTCCCTTTCGAGGGAGATGCCCTTTTCTTCATAGATCTTCTTTTCAACGAACTCCATTAAACGGATCACCTCTTCAGCTTTGGCTTTTCCTAAATTGATGATGAAATTAGCATGGCGCTCTGAAACCATCGCCTTCCCTATCCGAAACCCTTTCAGCCCAGCCTCCTCGATCCATTTTCCTGCTGGGCCTTCTTTGGGATTTTTGAAAATGGACCCAGCACTGGGATAATCTAAGGGTTGCCTTCTCTTCCTCATCTCCGAATAAGATTTTACCCGTTCAAAAATCTCTTCTTTCTTCCCCTTCTTCAGCTGAAACCGGCCCTTAAGAATAATCCATGAAGGGGGGAGGACCAATCCTCGATAAGAGAATCGAAGCTTCGAACGGGGCCTCTCTACAATTTCTCCATCTTCCTTCATCAAGGTCATGGAGAGAAGGACATCCTTCAATTCGGCACCCCATGCTCCGGCATTCATTGCCAACCCCCCTCCTACTGTTCCAGGGATGCCGAAGAAGGGTTCGAGCCCTGTAAGCCCCTTCTGAATGGAGGATTGAACCAGTCGTTGAAGAGAGAGACCCGCTTCTGCCTCTACGACTTCTCCGTCGATCTTGATTTTTTCCATCCCTTGAGTCAGATTGATTACCCATCCCCGTACTCCTTTATCCCTCACGACCAGATTGGTTCCCTTTCCTAAAATCAAAAAGGGAATTTTTTTTCTCCTGGCGAATTGAATCACCTTTCTTAATTCATCCACATCCTTTGGGAAGAAAAGACAGTCTGCAGACCCTCCCACTTTCATCGAAGTGAACCGCCTCATGGGCACATCGAAAAGAACCCTTCCCTTGATCAGACCCGACGCCCATTTTTTATAATCCCGTTTCATCATCCCATTGCGGATTGCAGATTGCGGAGTACGGAGTTAAATCTAAAATCCAAAATCACAAATCAAAAGTTTTTCACATTCCGAAGTCCACATTCCCTGTCCCGCATTGCGGGGCGAAATCCGCATTTACAACCTCTTCACCAACTCATCGGAAACCTGCCAGATATCTCCAGCTCCCAAGGTGATCACCAAATCCCCTGGAGAAATAATACGGAGGAGATGTTCAACGATCTCCTTTTTATCACCTAAAAAAGCGACGTCCTTATGGCCATATTCCCGGAGTCCCTCAAAGAGGGCTTTTGCTTCAACGCCTTCAATACGATCCTCTCCTGCCGGGTAGATATCGGTAAGGATGAGGACATCGGCGTCATAAAACGCAGCGAGAAAATCTTTAAACAGGGCTTGAGTTCTGCTGTAACGGTGGGGTTGAAATACTGCAACGATCCTTTTCCCCCAACCGGTTCGTGCCGCCTTGAGTGTAGCCATAATCTCTACAGGATGGTGGCCATAATCATCCACGATGAGGATTCCCTTCTTCTCTCCTTTGATCTGAAACCGTCTCTGAATCCCGCTAAAATCGCGGAGCGTCTCCTGGACGACCTGGAAGGGAATATCCAGTTCAAAGGCTGTGGCTAAAGTGGCCAGGGCATTGTAGACATTATGCAGTCCTGGCATCCGAAGTTTTAGTCTGCCTATTTCCTGACGTCGGTGGACCACGTCAAAGGAGGTGGAGAGTCCCTCGAAGACAATCTCTTTTGCCTGGAAGTCAGCTTGTGTGGTCAATCCGTAAGTGGTAAACCGCTTCTTCAACCTCGGGAGGAGACTCTGGATATTCGGATGATCGAGGCAGAGAATGGCCAATCCGAAAAATGGAATCTTGTCCAAAAAACAGAGGAAGGCCTCTTTGATCTCGTCGATCCCCTTATAATAATCAAGATGCTCTGGATCGATGTTGGTCACCACGGCAATGGTGGGCATCAGTTTGAGAAAAGAGCCATCACTCTCATCCGCTTCGGCGACCAAGAATTCACCCTGCCCAAGCCTGGCATTGCTTCCGATGCTGTTGAGTCTCCCGCCGATCACAACCGTGGGGTCGAGGCCACCTGCTGCCAAGACGGTGGCAATGAGAGAGGTGGTCGTGGTCTTCCCATGCGTCCCTGCAATGGCGATCCCGATTTTCATCCGCATCAGCTCTGCCAGCATCTCTGCCCTTGGAATGACAGGGATGAGCCTCTCCTCAGCGGCTTCCACCTCAGGGTTTCCCTGGCGAATCGCTGAGGAGATGACGACCACGTCTGCTTCTTTCAGGTTCTCCCTCCGATGACCGTAGGAAATTTCACATCCCAAAGACTGGAGCCTTCGGGTCACCTCTGTCTCCTTAGTATCAGAACCGCTGATGGTATAGCCCAGATTGAGCAACACCTCAGCAATCCCGCTCATGCCAATTCCACCGATGCCTACAAAATGGATATGTTGGATCTTTCCTCTTCGATACATCTTCAGTCTCTAAGTTTCTTGGGTTTGTTGGGTTTCTTGGGTTCTTTGGGTCTCTTGGGTCAACCCAACAAACTCAACAAACACAATGAACTCAATGAACCATGGTTTTTTCTCTAACGAGAGCATAACAATGATCGACGATCTCCTCTGCTGCTCTCGGTTTGCCCAACCGCTGAATCGCCTCTTCCATCCTGATACGCTCCTCCGGATGGTCGTAAAGATGGAGGATGGTTTGGGCCATCCTTCCCCCATTTAACTCCTGATCTAAAATCATTCTTGCTGCACCCAGATCGACTAATTTCTTGGCGTTGATAAATTGATGGTTGTGGGCCGCATAAGGATAAGGGATGAGGAGAGCAGCCTTTCCACAGACTGCCAGTTCAGCCACGGTGCTCGCTCCTGATCGGCAAACGACCAGATCGGAGATCTGGTAGGAGGTGGCGATGTCTTCAAAGAAAGGCCTGACCAAGGCATCAAACTCTTTTTTTCGATACGCTTTGGATACGAAATCGAGATCTTCCTTTCCTGTTTGATGAATGATTTTCAGGGAGGATTTTATCCCTTGAAGGTGGTCCAGAGCTTCTATCATCGCCTGATTGATCCGATGCGCCCCTGCACTTCCTCCAAAGATAAGAAGGGTAAATCGACCTTTCTCCTTCATCTTTTCCTTATCTTTTTTTAGGGAAGCAAAAAATTCTTTTCTGATCGGGTTGCCCGTGACGACGGTCTTCTTATCAGGGAAGTATTCCTTAGCCTCTTCGAAGGAGACGAAGATCCGTTGGCTGAACCACTTTAGAATTCGATTCGTCATCCCTGGCACGACATTCTGTTCGTGGATAGCCCTCTTCATCCCGAGAAAAAATGCAGCCAAAAGGGTTGGGCCGGAGGCATATCCTCCAACGCCCAACACGAGTTGTGGTTGAAACTCTTTTAAGATCGAACAAGCTTCAGAGATGGCCATGGGTAAGCTCCAGATTGCTTTACCCTTCTCCAGAAGGGATTTCCCTTGAATGGGCTTCGCTTTAATCGTTTTCAGCGGAAATCTCCCTCCCTGTAAAACTTTGGCTTCGATCCCTCTTTCCGTTCCAATAAACAGCACTTCGTTCCCTTTCTCTCTTTCAACGAATGCCTCAGCAATCGCCATGCCTGGGAAAAGATGCCCTCCTGTTCCTCCTCCGGCAATGACACACCTCATCTTCGTTCCACATGGGTTGAGAGGTGAAGAAGTATCCCCACCCCAATCAAATTGGCAACCAATGATGTCCCTCCATAACTCACAAAGGGAAGAGTCAACCCCTTTGTGGGGAGGAGTCCTAAAACCACTCCCATATGGATCACGGCCTGAAGGGAGATCATCAAAGTGATCCCCAATGCCAAATAGGCACCAAACCGATCTCCAAGGGAAAGCCCAATCTGTATTCCCCTTAGGGTCAGGATGAAGAAGAGGAGTACGACCACCATCGCGCCGACCAAACCCAACTCCTCTCCGATGATAGAAAAGATGAAATCTGTATGAGGAGCAGGAAGAAAGAAGAGTTTCTGTCTTCCTTCTCCTAATCCCAATCCGAAGAGACCTCCAGAGCCAAAGGAGAGAAAGGATTGAATGATTTGGAAGCTGGTGCCGCCGGGGTCTTCCCAAGGCCGGATGAAACTCATCAATCTTTTATAACGATACCCCACGTTCATCAAAAGAGTATAAGCCACTGGGATGGCAATTAAAAAAGCGCCGACGATATAGATCACCCTGGCACCGCTGAGGAAGAGAAGGAGAAAGACCATCACCGTGAGAAAGAAGGCTGCTCCAAAATCTGGTTCCTTCATCACCAAAGCGATGACCAGACCGGAGAGGAGAACCGTGGGAAGAAATCCAAAGGAGAAGCTCCGGATTCTCTCCTCTTTCTTAGCCAGAAAGTAAGCAAGAAAAATAACCAAACCCAACTTGGCAAATTCCGAAGGTTGAAAGGAAAAAGACTGGATCTTCAACCAACGCATGGCTCCACCTGCTCGATGCCCGATCCCTGGAATCAACACAGCAATTAAGAGAAGAATGGAAAGGATGAGGATGGGGTAGGCCAATCGCTTCAACATTTCGTAAGGGAAAAACATCATGAGGATCATCAGAACAAAACCGACCGCTGCATAGAGGGCCTGCCTCTTTAGAAAGTAGTAAGGATCTCCGAAACGATCCCCAGCAATGATTGCACTGGTGCTGTAGACCATCACAATTCCAATCCCCACTAAGGCCAGGACTGCGATCAAAAGAATCAAATCAATTCTGCGTTTGCCTTTCCCCATAACCCAATTTCAAATTTCAGCAGGGTACTGAAAAAATTTTGGGTGTCACCCTGAACGAAGTGAAGGGTCTCAAATCCTTAAAAAAGAGAGATTCTTCGCTTCGCTCAGAATGACATTTACTTGTTCTCTCGGACTTTTCCATCAACCTGTTAGATCCTATATTTTTTCAATCTCCAATTTGCAAGCTGCAATCAAAGTCGTTTGACCGCCTCTTTAAATACCTTTCCCCTCTCCTTGTAATCCTTGAACATATCGAAACTCGAACAGGCGGGTGAGAGGAGAACCACCTCTCCTGCCTTGGCTTTTTGATGAGCAAGGAGCACTGCCTTTTCCATGGTCTTAGCCATGACCGTATCGGTCAGCCCTCCGAGTTCACGGTTCATTCTCTCTTTGGCCTCTCCGATCAGGATCAGATGCTTCACCCGCTTCTGAATCAATGCTTCCAGGGGGCTCAAATCCCCGTTTTTATCCTTTCCTCCTGCGATCAAGGTCACGGGCTCTGAAAAACTCTGGAGAGATTTGACCACTGAACCCACATTCGTCCCCTTGGAGTCATTGTAGAAACGAACCCCTTTAATCTCCCGGACAAATTCAAGACGATGTTCAAGACCTTTAAACCGATCGAGGACGGTTTGAATCGATTTTTTTGAACAACCGAAGATCCTGGCGGTGGTAAGGGCTGCCATCATATTCTCCACATTGTGAATCCCTTCCAGGGGTGTCTTGGCTATGGAATATTCTTCTCCTTTTTCTCCAAGTCTAAGGAAGATCGTCTGACCATTTAAAAAAGCACCCTCACCAAGTTTCTCCTTCAAGCTGAATAAAACTTTTTTCGCCTTCACTTTCTCTCTAAACTGCATCACGATGGGATCATCTCTGTTGAGAACAGCCAGGTCCCCGGAATTCTGATTCGCAAAAATCCTCACTTTTGCCTCGATGTAGTCGTCGTAACGAGGATACCGATCCAGATGATCCTCGGTAATATTGAGCAGAACAGAGATTCGTGGCCGAAAATCTTTGATCGCCTCCAACTGAAAACTGGAGATCTCAACCACCAATACCTCCCATCGATCTTTTCCATCGGCAAAAAGGATCAAGGGCTCTCCGACATTGCCTCCCACTCCAACTTTTCTTCCATCCTCTTTCAGCATCTCACCGACGAGCAGGGTGGTGGTGGTCTTTCCATTGGTTCCTGTTACAGCGATGATAGGGACGTGGATAAAATGATAAGCCAGTTCAATTTCACTGACGACCCGGACCCCCTGTTTGACGGCCTTCTGAATGGGCTCGATGTTCAGGTCAACCCCGGGACTTACCACAATGATGTCCTGTTTAAGAAAGGTCTCTGTCTGATGGCCACCCCATTCTGTCGAGATATCCATTCCTTTCAATGCCTGAACAGCTTCCTTCATCTCCTCTTTCGGTTTCACCTCAGTGACGGTCACCAGAGAACCTTTCGCCTTAAGGAATTTTGCGGTAGCGATTCCTGTTCGAGCCAACCCTACGACCAATACCTTTTTACCTTTGAGATCCATATCGTTTTCCGTGTCCGTGGTGCGTGTCCGCAAACTTGTAACTCAAGGCTTTAGCCTTGATCATAATCAACCCTGAAGGGTTGAGTTACTGCTACCGTTACCTCAACTTCAATGTGCTGATCGCGATCAGCCCGAGAATAATGCCAATGATCCAGAATCGGACGATGATCTTCGGTTCAGCCCAACCTTTCAATTCAAAATGGTGGTGAATGGGCGCCATTCTGAAGACCCGTTTCTTGCGCAATTGATAAGAGATAACCTGGATGATGACCGAAAGGGTCTCGATGACAAAAATCCCGCCCACAATGACTAAAAGAAACTCTTGTTTGGTGATCACAGCGATTGTTCCTAAGGCTGCTCCCAAAGGGAGTGAACCCACATCCCCCATAAAGACTTGAGCCGGATAGGTGTTGAACCAGAGAAATCCCAAACCAGAACCGACCAGAGCCCCGCATAAGATGGTCAATTCTCCACTTCCTTTGACAAAAGGAATCTGAAGATAGCTGGCGAATCGGAAGTTTCCTGCAAGATAGCAGAAAAGCATAAAGGTCGCACTGGCAATGAGCACGGGCCCGATGGCCAACCCATCCAGTCCATCGGTCAAGTTGACCGCATTGGCAGAACCCACGATGACGAGCATGCCGAAGAGGATGTACCATTCTCCCAGGTCCGGCATCACCTTTTTAAAGAAAGGAAGGATCAACCTGGAATCGTGATCAATGGTGTTGAACAGGATGAAACTGACCACAAGGCCAATGGCGACTTGAATAGGAAACTTGTATCGAGCTCGGATGCCAATGCCTTTTTTATCCCTGAGCTTTTTATAGTCATCAAAAAAACCGAGGATGCCAAACGCCAAGGTGGTCAATAAAACAATCCAGACATATGGATTGGTCAGGTCGGACCAGAAAAAAGTGGGAATGAGAATGGCAGCGAGGATAAGGCTTCCTCCCATGGTGGGAGTTCCGTTCTTAGCCATGTGTCGGGAGGGAACGTCCTCCCTCACCACCTGTTGAATCTGAAAAACCCTCAACTTTTTGATCAACCAAGGCCCAATGATAAAACTGATGAGAAGAGCGGTTAAAATTGAATAGATGGTCCTGAAGGTGATATACCGGAAGACATTGAAGAAGGAAAATAACTCATGGAGGGGATAGAGGAGATGATATAACATTCTTTAAGCCCTCCCCTCTGTCAAACCCTCTACGATTTTTTCCATTGCCATCCTCCTTGAACCCTTGACCAATATCCAATCCCCGTTTTGAATCATCTGCCTTAATAGGGAGATAGATTCTGAATGACTCTCCACAACCCTTGCCCTCTCCATGGGAAACCCATGACGAATCGCTGACTCGACGACAATGGGGGCTTCCTCTCCCAAAGCGAAAAGGAAGTCGATGGAAAGTTCTCTCACCTTTTGTCCTATTCGCCGATGGGCTTCCATTGTAAAATTTCCGAGTTCTAACATGTCGCCCAGCACAGCGATGGCCCTTCCCTTCCCTTTCACCTCTACCAGGGTCTCCAAGGCGAGCTCCATCGAGTAAGGATTGGCGTTGTAGGCATCGTTGATCAGGGTCTTTCCTCCTTTGAGAGGGACGATCTCCATCCTCATGGGAAAGGGTGGTAAATTTTCCATGGCCTCCTTGGCCTGCTTCACCTCTACTCCAAAGAGGCATGCTACCGCTATGGCAGAGAGAGCATTCGGAACGAACTGTCTTCCCAATAACCGAAGATGAATCTCCATCACTTCCCCTTCCAAGATCAAAGTGAAAGAGGTTCCTTCCGCTCCCCTGAGCCGAATCTCTTTGGCCATGACCTCTGCAGGATGTTCGATCCCAAAGGTTATCTTTTGGCCAGGGTAATCACTCGCCAGATCGATTACCCGGGGATCATCCTGATTCACTAGAATCGTTCCATCCCTCCTCATCCTCCGGAAGAGTTCTCCCTTCTCCTCCTTCAACCTCTCCAAACTCCCCATGCCTTCGAGATGAACCTTTTGGATGTTGGTGATCAACCCCACATCGGGTTCTGCCATCTCGGTCAGTCTTCGAATCTCACCCGGTACATTCATCCCCATCTCGAGAACCACCACCCTTTCTTTCTCCGTGAGGGTGAGGAGGGTAAGGGGAACCCCAATGAGGTTGTTTAAATTTCCCTTTGTTTTAAGAATAGGAAAGGTGGTCTCGAGGCAAGCAGCGACCATCTCTTTCGTCGTTGTCTTACCGTTGCTTCCAGTCAATGCCACCACAGGAGTACCGTATTTTCGTCTCCAATCCCGAGCCATGTCTCCTAAAGCAGAAAGGGTGTCCTTCACAGTGATCACCGCTCTGGATCGATAACCATTCCATCGAATGTCTCCCACCTTATCCTCTTCGATCAACACCCCTCCTGCCTTTTTCTCAAGAGCCTCTAAGGCATAATGATGGCCATCAAACTGAGACCCCTTCAAGGCGATAAAAAGTTCTCCTTCGGCCACCGTTCTTGAATCCGTGGAAATCCCCTGGAAGAAGGCGTTTCCTTTCCCCTGGAGGAGTTTCCCTCCTGTGGCCTTCAAGACCTCTTCAATGGTAAGGATCACTTTTCCTCCAAGGCCTTTTTGGCCTCGATGCGATCATCGAAAGGAAACTTCTTCTTTCCGATGATCTGATAATCCTCATGACCTTTTCCAGCGATGAGAACAGTGTCCGGAGGTTGGGCCAATTGAACCGCCATACGAATGGCCTCCCTTCGATCCGGAACTTTTAGATATCCCTTTCTCGATCTCCATAACTTGATTTCATTTGGGTGCCACTCTTTTAAGGGAAGAGATTTCAACCCCTTCTCCACCTCATCCAAAATAGCTAAGGGATCTTCTGTCCTTGGATTGTCCGAAGTGAGAATAGCGAGATCACTGTACTTTCCCGCCACTTCACCCATCAATGGTCGCTTTGTCCGATCCCGGTCTCCGCCACATCCAAAGACAGTGATCATCTTTCCATGGTTCTGGGGGCCGCTTTCTAAGATATGTTTCAATCCTAATAAAGCCCTTTCCAAGGCATCGTGAGTATGAGCATAGTCAACGATGATGTGGATGCCTCTCTGATTCTCAACCTTCTCAAATCTTCCTGAAACCCCTTCCAATCCTTCCACCCCTTCTTTGAGGGTTTCCAAGGGGATATCCATGCCAATCCCTACCGCCACAGCAGCGAGGATGTTATAGAGATTGAAATTTCCGATCAATTTCGAATGGACGGAAATATCACCCTTTGGAGTTCTGATCCTGCAGGAAAGACCTTCAAAAGAAGAGACCACCTGATCTGCGGTGATATCACAAGAAGGGTTCAGCCCATATTGGATGGCAGGAAGGTCAATGCCTTTGATGATCTCCTCCCCTCTAGGGTCGTCATGATTCGTCACGGCAAACCGTCTCGGTTTCTGACTCTTCATCAAATAATCCGAGAAGAGCTTCTTTTTGCTTTCAAAATATTGTTCCAAAGTCTTATGATAATCGAGATGTTCGGAGGTAAAATTCGTGAAGACCACACCCTCAAACTGGCACCCAAAAACTCGGTCGAGGTCAAGCCCATGGGAGGAGACTTCCATAATGACATGAGAGGTCCCCTCCCTGAGCATCTCCCACAGAATTCTTTGAAGATCTAAGGACTCCGGCGTCGTATTGGGAGCAGGAGTTGTCTTTTTCCCGAACCGATAATTGATCGTCCCGATCACGCCTACCGTGTATCCAGCCTTTTTAAAAATGGACTCTAAGAGATAGGCGGTGGTGGTCTTTCCATTTGTCCCGGTGATACCGATGAGCTTGACCCGGGATGATGGATCACCATAAAAGGTTGATGAAATCTTTGCCAGGGTCTGGCGGCTGTTAGGAACTAAAATGATGGTCACATGGGTAGGGGCGCCGCTTGCTGCGCCCTTCTTTGGCAGGGCAAGCCCTGCCCCTACAGCCAGGATTTTTGTCTCTTCCTCCAAAACCACGGCTTCGGCGCCCCTCTCGATTGCCTCTTCAACAAATTGGTGTCCGTCTACCTCCATCCCTCGAATGGCTGCAAACAGAAAACCCTTTCGGATCTGCTTCGAATGGTAAGCAATTCCCTCGATCTCTTTGAGAGTCTCTCCAGTGATCTTTCTGATCTCTACGCCTTCCAATAATTTCCTCAGTTCCATACAAGCACTATGATGGGAAATGAAACTTTAAATAACAGATGTCTCCTTTTTCAATCACCGTCCCTGGTCTGGGGACCTGTTCCACGACCTTTCCATTTCCTGAAACCTTGATGATCAGTCCCTTCCCTTCCATACGGCTCAAGGCATTGCGCATGGATAAACCGGTGAGATCTGGCATCATCACCATCCCTGCCCCTTTCCCTACCTTCACCTCATCGATCAAGGGTTGGGTTCCTGGTGACTCTTTTTTGGGGGCGGAATCGAGTTCGTTCTTCACAACCATCGTCCCCTTTGGAACCACATGGAGGTAGGAAAGAACCTTCTCCATAATCGCTCTAAATATCGGAGCAGCGACCACTCCTCCATAGTTATTCCCTTGCGGTTCATCAATCACGACTAAGAGGACAAGCTTAGGTTCCTCGGCGGGTGCAAATCCCATAAATCCACTCATATAGCGATCTTCAGAGTACCCACCCAATAAAGAATCTACCTTCTGGGCTGTTCCAGTTTTTCCAGCTACCTCATATCCTGCGGGCACTGCCCCTTCCCCTGTTCCTCCTTTCTCGGTGGTTGTTTTGAGCAGCGCCGTCACCTTTTTAGCCGTCTCCTCTGAGATCACCTTTCTCACGATCTCAGGTTGAAAAGATTGGACCACCTCGCCTTTCTCATCCATAATCTTCTCTACGACATAAGGCTTCATCAGGAATCCACCATTGGCAATGGCTGACAGGGCGGTTACCAATTGAATCCCTGTCACAGAAATCCCCTGACCAAAGGAGATCGTGTCCAAGGCAACCGGAGGCCAATATCTTGGGTGGTGAACGATTCCCTTTCCTTCCCCTGGAAGACCGATCCGAGTTTTTTCCCCAAATCCAAATGCACAAATATATCGGTAGAAACGCTCTCTCCCCATCTTTTCGCCCACCTTCGATGCTCCGATGTTACTGGAGAGTTTAATGATCTGCTGAAAGGTGAGCCATCCGTGCTTGGAGGTATCATGGATCGTTCGGTCATAAACCGTATAGGAACCATTTTCGCAAAAAAAAGAGTCTGAGGGTCGAACCAACTTCTCCTCCATGGCAGCGGCGGCGAGAAAAGCTTTAAAAATGGACCCGGGTTCAAAGACATCGGAGATCGCTCGATTCCTCCAACTTTTAGAGCGATATTGGATGAATTGGTTTGGATTGAAAGTCGGGTAGGACACCATAGCCAGGATCTTTCCTGTCAAGGGATCCATGGCGATGGCCATGCCTCCTTTTGCTCCCCACTTTTCAACGCCTCGACCTAACTCTGTCTCGGTGATATGTTGGACGGATTTGTCGATAGTCAGGACGATATTTCGGTAATGGTCTTCTTTCTGAAAAGGAACCTTGCCCATGGCGATCTCCCGACCCAAGGCATCTCTGGACGTGGTCCATACTTGGTTCGCTCCATTGAGCAAGGCATCGTATTGGTATTCGATTCCCTCCAGACCTTTCGAATCGAGGCCCACGAAGCCAACGAGATGGGCAGCCAGTTGGGAATTGGGATAAAACCGTCGGTTCTCTTTCAAGAAAGAGAGACCGGGGAGTTGAAGGGCTTTGATCTGTTCGACCTCTTTGGTGGAAATTTTTCTTTGGATCCATTCGAAGGATCGATGGCTCTTCAACCTCTGTTTCAATTCCTCCCGATCGATCTGGAGAATCGAGGCAAGCTCATTGGCCGTCTTTTTGACATCCACGACTTTTCGAGGATCGACATAAACCGAATCGACTTCAATGCTGACCGCCAGTTCATTTTCCTTGTAATCGTAAACGGTCCCACGCTTCTGAACGAGGGGAATCTGGATATGCTGCTGCTGAGCAGCCAACTTATAGAGCTGCTCCCTTTTCAGCACCTGAAGCTGAAACATTCTCCCCACGATCAATGCAAAACAAACAAAGAGAAGGCATGAGAGAAAGATGATCCGGACTTTGAACCAATTGATAGATTTCCGTTTCATCGGATCACGATCACCTGCTCGGGTTTGGGTTTGACCATTCTCAATTCCTCCACCGCTAATTTTTCAATCCGCACATAGGATTTGAGCGTGGCGATCTCCAACCGCAACTTTTTATTGGCTTCGATGAGCGCCCTCTCCTCTTTCAGGGTATTCGAAATTTCGTATCCAAGTTGGATCACCTGAATTCTTGACCAAACATAGAACAAGGAGCCCCCAATGAAAAAAAGCATAAGGAGGGTGAAAAGGATGAGGAGATTCAATTTTATTCTTTTCGGTCTGGTCTTGGAATCTTCCCCGGTCCAGAGGATTCGATCTCTGTTCTGGTTCATGGCCTTTGCCATCTTAAATCCTCTCCGCACACCTCAGTTTGGCACTGCGGGATCGCGGATTTCTCCTCCGCTCCTCCTCAGAAGATGGTACAGGTTTTTTGGTGAGGATACGCATCTCGCCCTCTTTCTCCAGTGTTCGAAAGGTCTCCTTGACCATTCGATCTTCGAGGGAGTGAAAAGAGATGATGCACATCCGCCCTCCCTTTTTTAAGATCTTCCATCCGGTTTCCAGTATCTTTCCCAAATTTTCCAATTCATCATTCACCCTGATCCGAAGGGCTTGAAAGGTTTTGGTAGCAGGATCAATTCTCCGAGAATGAAACCGTCTGGGAATAGCACGGTAGACGACCTTTCTTAAAGTCTGGGTCGTCCTGATGGGTTCTCGCTCTCTTCCCTGAACGATCGCCTTGGCAATTTTCTTGGCCCAACTCTCTTCTCCATAGTGAAACAGAATATATTCCAACTCCTCCAATGAAAGACGGTTGATCAGGTCGGCTGCCGTTTGATTCACCCGCTGATCCATCCTCATATCCAGGGGACCCTCTCCTTTAAAACTGAATCCCCTTTCCTCTTTTTCTACTTGGATGGAAGAAAGTCCCAAATCGAGTAGAATCCCATCGACGGATTCAGCCTTCATGAAGTCGGGGAGATGAATAAAATTTTCTCGAAATATTTTGACCCTATCCCCAAAGGGCATTAATACATTCCTTGCTTCAGCGAGGGCGTCTTCATCCCATTCTATCCCGATGACCACCCCATCCGGTGTGCTCCGTTTCAAAATTTCTGAAGCGTGCCCGCCTCCTCCGAGGGTAGCATCCACATAAGTCCGACCAGGCTCACATCTCAAAAAGGTCATCACCTCTTCCACCATGACGGGAATGTGTTTAAGTTCCATTGAGTTCCATAAATTCGAGATTCGAATATCGCGCGAAGCATCCCACAGGGATCAATCCGAAACAAATTCTAATATCGAATGACAGAAATTCTAAACAAGGAGACTCTCCCTGTTATTTTCTAAGTAAGTTTGGGACATTTGAATTTAGTATTTTGTAATTGTTTCGTATTTCGAATTTCGTGCTTTGGATTTCACAATTTACCCCGTTAGAAAGCCCCGCTGCTTGCCCCGTGTGAAGCTACACTTCTATCGGGGCTTGCAGCGGGGATGAACCCCGTAAGACCTCTGGTCTCTTACGGGGTGAAGATATAAT
>Ga0315281_10000141_pt1 | contig 90071 bp, 65 predicted proteins | sample YL17G07_0_MG_FD_204540 | JGI IMG/M metagenome (GOLD analysis project Ga0315281, IMG submission 204540) | Sediment microbial communities from Yellowstone Lake, YNP, Wyoming, USA - YL17G07_0 | ecosystem: Environmental > Aquatic > Freshwater > Lake > Sediment | place: USA: Wyoming | collected... | reverse complement strand
GGTCCCGCCGCCGTTGCCCTTCAATCTTGAGGAGATGGGAACCAATGATGGAATCCTGGAACCGGGAGCCGGGGTGTCCGCCCGGCGACGTTGTCTGCGTCCGCGGCCGGTGGGAACCTTGAAAACCCTCACCGCAACCCTCCTGGCGTTGATCATTCTCGTCCCTTGTCGCGGCCAGACAGGGGATGTCATCCGGCGGGGCGAAGTGCTGAAGCTCGAGCGATGCATCGCCGTCACCCTCGAACGGCTCCCGGCGATCATGGCCGCGCGAGCCACGGCGGAAGCCGACCAAAGCCTGGTGCGGGAAGCCGAAGCCAATTATTACCCGCAAGTCAGCTGGACTTCCGCTCTCAGCCGCGCCTCCATCGGCCCCCGGACGTCTTTGGGCATCGCGACGAGGTCCGTCACATTCAATTCTTATTCCACGGGACTCAACCTCAGCCAGAACATCTTCGATTTCGGAAAGACGCCCACCCAGGTCAGAATTCAGAGATTGAACTATAACGCCTCGGTTTCCGATATCGAGACGGCGATTCAGCAGGCCCTTTCAAACGTCAAACAGGCCTATTACGGCGTCCTCCAGGCCCAACGCAACAGCGACGTTACCGAGGAAGCGGTCAAGCAGTTCCAGCTTCACGTCGACCAGTCCAAGGGCCTCTTCGATGTCGGCCTGGCCCCGAAGTACGACGTGACGAAGGCCGAGGTGGACCTGGGCAACGCCAAAGTGAACCTGATCAAGGCCCGGAACGCCGTGAAGGTGGCCCGGGCCGCCTTGAACAACGCCATGGGCGTCACCGGGACGCTCGATTACGAAGTCGAAGACAATCTGTCTTTCGAGCCGTATGGCGTTTCCTTCGAAGACGCGCTCGCCCAGGCCTATAAAAACAGGCCCGACCTGACATCCCTTATCGCCAAGAGGCAGGCGGCGGAGAGCTCCATATCCCTGGCCAAGAAAGGGTTCTTCCCGGCGCTCAGCGGTTCGGCCTCCTACGACTATGCCGGAAACGCTTTTCCTCTCGCGAGGGGCTGGAGCCTCGGATTGAGCCTCGACATTCCCGTCTTCAACGGGTTCCTGACGACCGCCCAAGTGGCCCAATCCCGGGCGGGCCTGAACGTCATCCGGGCCAACGAAGAGTCCCTGAGGCAGTCGGTCTACCTTGCCGTTGAGCAGGCCTACCTCAATCTCGCGCAGGCGGAGGAGCTGGTCCCCGTGTCCCAACTCAACGTGACCGCGGCCCAGGAGAATTTCGATATCGCCAACGGCAGCTACAAGGAAGGTGTCGGCGACCCGATCCAGGTCGCGGACGCCAGCGCCGCTCTAATCAGCGCCAAGATCGCCTATATCGACGCCCTCTACCAATGCAAGGTCGCCCGGGCGGCGCTCGAACAGGCCATGGGGTTAAGATGAGAAAAAGAAACGCCGGAGTCCTTCCCGTATCCTTATTGATCCTCTGGGGGTCCTTCTCCGCCGCCTGCAAAAGCGGCGGGACCCAGTACGTGACCGAGAAGATCACGCGCGGCGACATCATCACCGCCGTCACGGCCACGGGCACCGTCAACGCGGTCACCAGCGTCAACGTGGGGACCCAGGTGTCGGGGCGGATCACGAAGCTCTTCGTGGATTACAACTCGCCGGTCAAAAAAGGGGAGGTCATCGCCCTGATCGACCCCGCCCTCTTCCAGGCCCAGGTGGACCAGGCCCGGGCCAACCTGGCCAACGCCAAGGCCAACCTGGACAGGGCCGCGGCCACGGAGGTCGACGCCAAGAGGACGTGGGACCGATATAAGAGTCTCTTCGAGCGGGACCTGGTGGCCAAGAGCCAGATGGACACGTCCGAGACGAGTTCCCTCACGGCCGCCGCCTCGACCGTCGCGGCCAGGACCCAGGTCGACCAGACGGCGGCCGCCCTCAGTCTCGCGGAAACCAACCTCTTCTATACGAAGATCGTCTCTCCGGTGGACGGCGTCGTGATCTCCCGCAACGTCGATGTCGGCCAGACGGTCGCGGCCAGCTTCCAGACGCCGACGCTGTTCGTGATCGCCGCGGACCTCACCAAGATGCAGATCGATACCAGTGTCGACGAAGCCGACGTCAGCAACGTGAAGGTCGGGCAGGACGTGGAGTTCACCGTCGACGCCTACCCCGATGAGACATTCAAGGGCAAGGTGTTCCAGGTCCGCAACGCCGCCGTCACGGTCCAGAACGTCGTCACCTACGACGTGGTCGTGCAAGTGAACAACCTGGACCTCAAGCTCAAACCGGGCATGACGGCTGAGGTCTCCATCATCACGTCCGTCGTCCGGAACGTCCTGCGGATTCCGAACGGCGCCCTGAGGTTCCGGCCCATGGAAAAAGGAAAACCGGCCGCCGGAGGGCGGGGGCCGGCGGTCTGGGCGCTCGAAAACAAGCTGCCCAAGCGCATCCCGGTCAAGATCGGCTTCAGCGACGGGACCTATACGGAGCTCCTTTCCGGCGATGTCAAGGAAGGCGAGATCGTCATCGTCGAGTCCCTCTCCAAGCCGAGCAGCCAGACCTCCGGATTCAGGATGTTCTGACATGGCTCTCGTCGAAGTCCAGGAAATCGTCAAAATCTACGACGTCGGCGAAGTCCAGGTGAAGGCGCTCGACGGCGTGTCCCTGACGATCGAGAAGGGGGAGTTCGTCGCGATCATGGGCCCTTCGGGATCGGGCAAGTCGTCATTCATGAACCTCCTAGGCTGCCTCGACAAGCCCACGAAAGGGCATTATCTCCTGGACGGACAGGACATCGGCCGGCTCGAGCGCGACGAGCTCGCGGAGATCCGGAACCGCAAGATCGGCTTCGTCTTCCAGGGATTCAATCTCCTGCCGCGGGCCACGGCCCTCGAGAATGTGGAACTGCCGCTGCTCTACGACGGCGTGCCTCCCGGCGGGCGGGCGTCCCTCGCGGCGGCCGCGCTCGCCAACGTCGGCCTGGCCGGCCGGGGGGCCCACCATCCCAACCAGCTGTCCGGGGGGGAGCAGCAGCGGGTGGCCGTCGCCCGCGCCCTGGTCAAGGGCGCGCCGATCATCCTCGCCGACGAGCCCACCGGCAATCTTGACACCAAGACGAGCATCGAGATCATGGAGCTTTTCGTCAAGCTCAACGAGGAATCCCACATCACGCTCATCCTGGTCACCCATGAACCCGATATCGCGGCCTACGCCGGCCGGATCATCCGGTTCCGGGACGGACGGGTCGTCAGCGACGAGAAGGCGGTCGGCACGAGAGCCGAGCGGACGACAACCGCGTGGGCGAAGGAGATCTCCCGATGATCAACATGCTCTGGACGCTGAAGATCGCCATCAAAGCCCTCCAGTCGAACAAGATGCGCTCGGCCCTGACCATGCTCGGCGTGATCATCGGTGTCGGCGCCGTGATCGCCATGCTGGCCGTCGGCACCGGGGCGAGCCAGCGGATTTCCCAGCAGATCCAAAGCATAGGCAGCAACCTGTTAATCGTGATGCCGGGCTCGACGACGTCCGGCGGCGCCCGGATGGGCGCCGGCACGCAGCCCACGCTGACCCTGGGGGACGCGATGGCCATCAAAAAGGAATGCCCCACCGTCGCGTATGTGGGGCCCAGCCTCTCGGGCGTGGCCCAGGTCGTCTATGGCCACACGAACTGGTCGACGGGCATCCAGGGCACGACGCCGGATATGCTGGCGCTCCGGAACTGGCCCGTGTCGGGCGGACGGCCGTTCACGGAACAGGACGTCAAGAGCGCGACCAAGGTCTGCCTGCTCGGGCAAACGGTCGTCGACAACCTGTTCGGGAGCGAGGACCCTGTGGGGAAGGTCGTCCGGATCAAAAACATCCCGTTTAAGGTCCTGGGCGTGCTGGCAGCCAAGGGGCAATCGGCCGTCGGCCAGGACCAGGACGACACCGTCTATATCCCCGTGACGACGGCCCAGAAACGGCTGTTCGGGACCTCATTCCCGGGGATGGTCCGCATCATCATGGTCGAGGCCAGGAGCCTCGAGGAGATGGACGCCGCCCAGCGGCAGATCACCTCGCTCCTCAGGCAGCGGCATCACCTCGGGCAGAAGCAGGACTCCGACTTCTCCATCAGGAACCTCACCCAGTTCATGGAAGCGGCCGAACAGTCCTCCCGGGTGATGACGCTCCTCCTCGGCGCCATCGCCTCCGTGTCGCTGCTCGTCGGAGGCATCGGCATCATGAATATCATGCTCGTGTCGGTCACCGAACGGACACGGGAGATCGGCATCCGCATGGCCGTGGGCGCCAAGACGCGGGCGATCCGGATGCAGTTCATCGCCGAGGCGCTCACGCTGTCCATGATCGGCGGCATCACGGGGATCATCGCCGGGGTGGGCGTGTCGAAAATCATCTCGGCCCTGGCCGGCTGGTCGACCCTGATCTCGCCGTTCTCGGTCATCCTCGCCTTCGGATTTTCGGCGATCGTGGGGATTTTCTTCGGCTACTATCCGGCCTACAAGGCGTCGCTCCTCGACCCCATCCTGGCCCTGCGCTACGAATAAGAACGCCAGATTTATCTGCCCGATGATGAAGTGGACCCGCTTGAGTCGCCGGGCGCGGACGAAAGCTCGAGCCGGCCCGGCCGGTCCCGGACCTCTCTACGAGCGCGATAATATGCTCGGGGACGTCGAGCCTCGTGCGGCGGATATCCACGCCGGCGACGGCTCCCTGGATTTCTGGAAAATCAAATGATACGAGGGCCGGCGGGGAAGTGACAGCCCGGGGCCGGCCCGTTTTTGACAGCCGCGCCCGGTTCGGGATAAAATAAATTCGGGGGGAAGAGAACCATCAGAAAAAGAAGACTCGTGGGCTGGGGCGCCGTCCTGGGAGGGCTGAGTTCTCTGGCCGTGATCGGCATATCCTACCTCGGCGGGCGGCTGGCCCATCTGCCTTTTGTCCCCCTCGATGTTTTTGATTGGCTGGCCCGCGTCCTGCCCGGCGCGGTCATCAACCTGACCATCGACTCCATGGTCAGGATCATCACGGCTCTGAAAATCGGGCCGACCTGGGCCGTCGCCAAGATGGCGGAGCAATCCATGGGCGTGGGCCTGCTCGTCCTCGCGGGCGTGGTCTTCGGGGTTGTCCTGACGCTTCTCGGCCGCCGGCGGCCGGACAGGCTTCCCTGGCTGGGCTTGGGGGGCGGAATCATTTTCCTTGCCGTCGCTCTTGCCGCCGAGATCTCCGTGGGATTCCCGGGGGCCGGACCTGTCAGGAGCGGCCTGTGGTTGGCAGTGCTTTTTCTAGCTTGGGGAGCCATTTTGGGCGCCTCCGCGAAGGTCCTTATCAATCCGGGAGAGCCGCTGCCCGACCCGGCCCGCCGCCGCTTCCTCTGGTTGGTCGGTCTGGGGTCGTTCACCGTGGCCGTCAGCGCGCTCGGGGTCAAGCTTCTTTCGAAAGAGGAGGGCCGGGGAGGGGCCGGCCCGGCTCAGAGCGCCGACGGCGGGCTCCTCGAATCCGACCAGACCACCGGCCCGGCGGCTTCTCCGTCCTGGAAAGAGTTGGAGGCGAGGATGGAGCCCGCTCCGGGCACGAGGGCCGAGCTGACCCGCGTCGAAAACTTTTATCGCATCGATATCAATACCCGTCCGCCCGAGGTTGAGGGCGGCGCGTGGCGTCTCGAGGTCCGCGGCCTGGTCGAGCGCCCCCTGAGCCTGCCCCTGGCCGAGGTCCGCTCGCGCCGCGCTGTCCATCAGGCGGCGACGTTGTCCTGCATCTCCAATCCCATCGGCGGCGACCTGATCAGCACGGGGATCTTTACCGGCGTGCGCCTGAAGGATGTCCTGGCTGAGGCCGGCCTGCTCCCCGGAGCCCGGGCCGTGGTGATCAAGTCCGCCGATGGCTTTTACGAAAGCATGGGCCTCGCCGAGGCCATGGACGACCGGACGCTGCTCGTCCACGCCATGAACGGAGAGCCCCTCACCGTGGCGCACGGCTTCCCGCTCCGGATCTTCATTCCCGGGCATTACGGCATGAAGCAGCCGAAATGGATCACGAGCCTGGAGGCCGTGGACAGGGATGGACCCGGCTACTGGGTGGACCGGGGCTGGGACAAGACGGCCGCGCCCAACACGACGTCCGTTATCGACGCCGCGGCGGACCATCCGGACAGCCGAACGGGGCTCGTGCCCGTGGGCGGCATCGCCTACGCGGGACAAAGGGGCATCAGCAAGGTCGAGATCCAGGTCGATGGGGGCGCGTGGAAGGCCGCCGAACTGCGCACGCCGCCCCTCGGTCCGCTGACCTGGGTCCAGTGGCGGTTCGACTGGCCGGCCGGGGCCGGGCGTCACGTGCTCAAGGTGCGCGCTTACGACGGCCAGGGCGTGCTCCAGGAAACCGGGCCGAAGGGCACTTTCCCCTCCGGGGCCACGGGGATCCACGATATGGCGGCGGACGTCAAGTCCGCGGGGCCGGCGAGGGATGCCATTCCGGGCGGGACTCGCCCTCCCAATTTATAATGAGGAGTGAACCATGCTCACGAAAGACAGAAGCTGCGGCATCATCGAGGGGAGCCTGCAGGACGCCCTCGATAACCTGGAAAGGACCAAGGAATGTATGGTCGGCTGGGATTGGAACTATATCTCGCCCGAGGAAGTGGACGAGGTCATCAACATGTTGAAGGCCATCATCAAGAAGGCGGCCGAGGAAACGGCCTGATTCACGGCCCGGCGGGGAAGCTCCCGCCGAATCCGGCCTTGTTTTTTTAGGCGGTCCGGATTAAGCTTTCCCGGTGGCCAGCGGGCTTATCCCTTACATTTTTCGCGGCGGATTTCCTTTGGCCGCGGAATTGCGTCTTTTCCTTCTCCCCCGGGAAGCCCGGACTGTGCCTGAAAAGGAGACGACATCATGACATCCCATCAACGGCCCGAACGGCTCAGGGCGTTCCTTTGTGCCGCGCTCATCGGCCTCATTCTGCTGGCCGTGGGGCCCGCTCTTTCGGCCCAGGACCTCGATAAGCAGATGGCCAGGAAGCTCCAGGGCTTCGACGCCTACATGGCCAAGATCCTCAAGGACTGGAACGCGCCGGGCATCGGCGTCGGCATCGTGGCCGGGGACAAGCTCGTTTTCGCCAAGGGCTACGGATACCGGGATTACGGAAAGAAACTCCCTTATACTACGATGACCCTTCACCAGATCGCCTCGAACACCAAGCTCTTCACGGCCGTGGCCGCCGGCCTTCTCGTGGACGGCGGGAAAATGACCTGGGACAAGCCGGTCAAGGAATCCGTGCCGACCATCCAATTCTATAACGATCAGCTCAACACGACGGTCACCCTGCGGGACATGCTGGCCCATCGGACCGGCATCACCCGGCACGACACGATCTGGTACAAGTCCGATTTCACCCGGAAGGAGCTTTTCGACCGGGTCAAGTACCTGGAGCCCACCGCCCCACTCCGCCAGACGTTCCTTTATAACAACCTGATGTACGCCGCCGCGGGCTACCTCATCGAACTCCAGTCCGGCAAGACCTGGGAGGAGTTCGTCCGGGAACGGATCTTCTCGCCGCTCCGGATGACCAGCACTTCGTACTCGGTTTCGGAGATGCTCAAGCAGCCCGACTACGGCGTGCCCTATACCGAGCGGCGGGATTCCTTCGAGCTCTACAAAATCCCGTACTACGAAGACATCGCCGGCGTCGCGCCATGCGGGGCGATCGTCTCCAATATCCAGGACATGTCCCACTGGCTCATCGCCCTGATGAACGGCGGGATGTACGAGGGCGCCCAGGTCCTGCCCCCCGACGTCCTCAAGGCCACGCTGGAGCCGGCCATCGCGCTCCCGAACACAGGGCCGGAGACGCGCGGCTACTGGGAAGTCTTGAATCCCATCTACGGGATGGCCCGCTGGACCGCCTCTTATCGCGGCCATCTCGTCGCCTACCACGGCGGGGACCTGCCCGGATTTCATTCCCAGGTCTCGTTCATGCCCCGCGAGCGGATCGGCGTGCTCGTCTTCGTGATCGGCGACCACTGCGCCGGCCTGTACAATATCGTCACCTATAACGTTTACGAACGCCTGCTCGGACTCGACCAGACGCCCTGGAGCGCCCGTCAGCTCGAGACGAGGCTGAAGGGCAAGAAGGCGGGCACCGAGGCCAGGTCCAGGGCCGGGGCGGACCTCGTCCCGGGGACCAAGCCCTCGCACGCCCTGGCCGATTTCGCCGGCGCATACGAGCACCCCGCTTATGGCGTCCTGAAGATCAACCTGAAGGACGGGGCGCTCCAGTTCGATTTCCACAAGGACGTCTTGCCGCTCGCGCATTTCCACTACGACCGTTTCGACACCCCCGATGACGAGGAGCACGGCAAGTGGTCCGTCAATTTCCAGACCAACCCCCAGGGCGATGTCGACAAGGCCGTCATCTCGCTGGACGAGGCCGAGGCCGTGTTCACGCGCCAGGCCGAAATCCTCGACCCCAAGGTCCTGGCCGCCCTGGCCGGGACATACGAAACCCCCGTCGGGGTCAAGTTCCAGGTCGTCCTCAAGGAGGACGGCAGCCTCAACCTGGTGTTTCCGGGACAACCCGAGGAAAAGCTCATCCCCTACAAGGGGCTCAAGTTCAGGATCAAGGATTTTTCGGACGTCGTCTTCGAGTTCGTCGTCGAGAACGGGCAGGCCAAGGCCCTCAAGCAAATCGATCCCTCGGGAGTCGCCGTTTTCCCCAGGAAATAGCCCGGCCGGGCGGAGTTACATCTCGCGCAACGCCGCGGCCACGGGGCGCCGGACGGCCCGGAGCGCGGGCGGCACGCCTCCGATGAGTCCCATGAGGAGGGCGAAGCCGACTCCGACCGCCAGCAGGTCGGGCGTGATCTTGAAAGCGAACGCGAGGTGCGAAAACGTCTGGAAGTTGATTGTTCCCGTAGTCAAGCCGTTGACCGGCAGCGCCGCGGCGCAGCCCAGGACGCCTCCCAGTCCGGCGATGAATAGCGACTCGAAGACAAACGAGGCCACGACGCTGCCCCCGCCGAAGCCGAGGGCCCGCATGGTGGCGATTTCCCGCGTCCGCTCCGAGACGGCCGAATACATCGTATTGAGCGCCCCGAAAACCGCGCCGATGCCCATGACGAACGCGACCAGCGTCCCGAGGACCCTGATCATCGTCGTGAGCGCCTGCGAATTCTTTTCGTAATAGGTCCTCTCCCGCTCGGCCTCGACCGAAAGGCGGGGGTCGGACGTCAGGGCGTCCTTGAACGCCGTGAACGCGTCCGGCGACGTAAGATGGACGGTGACCGCCTGGAAGATGTTCTGGGGCCTCTTGTACACCTGGTTGAGGACGAGCGCGTCGCACCAGAGCTCCGAATCGAAGGCGCTCCCGCCTGCGTCGAACACGCCGACGACCGTCCACGTCCCGCCGCCGAACTTCACCGTGCTTCCCAAGTCGAGCCCAGCGTAAGTGCCGGCCACGTTGCGCCCGGCGATGAGCTCGTTCAGCCCGGTATTGAACATGCGCCCCTTGACGACCTTCACGTTTTCCCGGACCTCGAGGACCCGCGGCGACGTCCCACGGATCTGGACATTGGCGTCGGTGCCGGTTTTCTTGAGCGGAAAGGCGGCGATGACGACGACCTCGGGGCTGACCAGCGGGCCCTCAGGCCCGCGGGCGACTCCGGGGGCGTTCTGGATGGCCTGGACCTGGTCGAGCGAGATGATGCTGATCATCTCGGAGGCCGCGCCCGCCCTCAGGGCGATGGCGTTGCCGGGCGACCCCGAGGCCACGAACGTGGCCTTGAAGCCGCGGGCCATGGACAGCATGGCCACGAACACCCCGACCGCGCCGGCGATGCCGAGCACGGCGACAATCCCCGAGGTCCAGCGCTGCCGGACGCTGCGAATGTTATAGATGAGTGGAATCGGCATGGTCAAACCCTCCGCAGCGCGTCGACGACCTTGAGCCTCATCGCCGAAAGGGCCGGCAGCGCTCCGGCCAGCGCCCCGGCGACAAGGGCCAGGACGACGCCGAAGGCCAGGTCAGAGGCCGGCAGGTAAACCGGCGCCCCGTACATGAAGCCGGATAACCGGGGGGCGACGGCCTTGGCCGTCAGGACCCCCAACGTTCCCCCCACGAGCGCCAGGACAAGCGACTCGCCCAACACCAGCCAGAGGATCAGGACGTCCCCGAACCCGACGGTCTTGAGCACGGCCAGTTCGCCCGTGCGCTCGCGGACGGCGATGGCCATCGTGTTCCCGGTGACGAGGAGCAAGGTGAAGAAGACGACGGCACCGATGGTCAGGATGAGGAACTCGATGTTGCCGACCTGTTTCACGAAGGAGGCGGCGAAGGCCTTTTCGGTTTCTGTCTTCGTCTCCCAGGGGGAGTTGGCGAAGCGCCCGTCGATGGCGGCCACGACCTGGGGGGCCGCATCCGGATTCGCGACCTTCACGACGTACCAGCCCACGAGCCCCTTCCAATAGGCCGGCCCGTTTTCCTCGAGGTAATCGCGGCGGAGCCAGAACTGGGTCGTGTCGTCGTCCCGCCGCGCGCCCCTGTATATGCCGCGCAGATTGAACTGCCACACGCCGGGGATGTAGGTGCCGCGGATCGGGATGCGGTCGCCGATCTTCCAGCCGAACCGCTTGACCGTCGCCTCGCCGACGATGCACGCCTGACGGTCCTTCATGAAATCGCTCCACTCGGCGTCGGAGACAAGGTACTCGGGGTACATCTCGCGCCAGGCGCCGGGGTCGATGACCATCTGCGGGAAGAAGTTCCGCTCGTCCTGATAGACGCCCCCGAACCACGTGGCGAAGGTCACGGCCTTCACCCCGGGAACCTGAAGGATCTGGTCGCGGTAGGCGATGGGCAGGGGCTGCATGAGCGACACCCGGTTGATGACGATGAGCCGGTCCGCCCCGGCCACCTCGACGCCCTGGTTGAACGCGCCGCGGACGGCGATGAGCAGTCCGAAGAGGAATAGGGCGGCCGCGAACGAGCCGATGGTCAGCGTCGTGCGGACCTTCTTCCGCCTGAGATTGGCGAGGACGAGAGCCAGGTATTTCATTTCGGCGTCCTCGTCCCCTCGACGAGCGCGCCCTTGTCCAAATGGAGGACGGCGTGCGCCCGGTCGGCCGCCCGCGGGTCGTGCGTCACCATGAGCACCGTTTTCCCGTGTTCGTGCACGAGGCGGTCGATGAGGTCCATGATCTCGTCCGCGCTCTTTCTATCGAGGTCCCCGGTCGGCTCGTCGCAGAGCAGGAACGTGGGGTCGGTGACGACGGCCCGGGCGATGGCCACCCGCTGTTCCTCTCCGCCGGAGAGCTGGCGCGGGAAATGGTCCGCCCGCGCGGTCAGGCCGACGAGAGCCAGGGCCGTGCCGACGTGCGTTCGCCGTTCGGACTTTGAGAGCTTAGTCAGGAGGAGGGGCAGTTCGACGTTCCCGAAAGCCGTCAGGACCGGGATCAGATTGTACATCTGGAAGACGAAGCCCACGTGGCGCGCCCGCCAGGCCGTGAGTTTGTGGGCCGACAAGGCCGTTATTTCCTCCCCGGACACGGCGACGCTGCCCGTGGTCGGGACGTCGAGCCCGCCGAGCAGGTTCAGGAGGGTCGTTTTGCCCGAGCCAGACGGGCCCATGAATGCCACGAACTCGCCCGGATCGATGTCGAGGTTCAGCCCCCGGAGGACGTGCAGGTCTTCGCTTCCCCGGTGATACGTCTTGCCCAGGTTCCGCACCCGGATCAGGCTCTTTCCGGTCATAGCCCCGTTGATGTTGACCATATTCTCCTCACTTTGTCTTGACGCGCTGGCCGTCACGCAGGCCCTCGGGCCCCTTTAGCAGGATGGTATCGCCCGCATTGACGCCGGCCGTGACTTCGACGTCGCCCCCGCGGGTCCCTCCGAGGGCCACGGCCCGCCGCTCCAGGCGGCCCTCGCGGACAAAGAACACGACCTTTTTTCCGCCCTCATCCCGCACGGCCGCTTGGGGAATCAGGGCCCTGGGGACCGCGGCCATTCCGGCGCCGCCCGTCTCCTCGGCCAGAAACGCCACCTTGACCCCCATGTCGGGGAGGATTTTCGGGTCGAGCTTGTCGAAGGATATGCGGACCTTGACCGTGGCCTTCTGCCGGTCCGCCGTAGGGATCACGGTCCGGACCTTGGAGGGGATATGCCAGTCGGGGTAGGCGTCGAGGACGGCGTCGACCCTCTGGTCGGGCTGCACCCTCGCGATATAGGATTCGTTGACGTCGACTTCGATTTCGAGCGAGGCCATGTCCACGATGGTGGCGATCCCCGTGCGCGTGAAGCCGCCGCCCGCGGAGATGGGCGACACCATTTCGCCGACCTGGGCGTCCTTGGAGACGACGACGCCCGCGAAGGGGGCCCGCACCGTGCAATTGTCGACGTCCTGGCGGGCCACGCCGATCGTGGCATCGGAGGCCTTGACCTGCTCGCGCGCCGCCTGGCTCTGGGCCCGGAGGCCGTCGACGGCGGTCTGGGCAAGCTCACGGGTCTGGACGGCCGAATAGCCGGCCCGCTCGAGCTCAAGCTGGCGCTTTAGCTCCCGCTCGGCGTTGGCCAGGTTAATCTCGAGGTTGGCGATGAGCGCCGCGGTCGCGTCGCGCGCCGTGCGCGCCGCGAGCAGGCGCCGCTGGGCGTCGGAATCGTCTAGGCGGGCCAGGACCTGCCCTTCCGCGACTTTCATGCCCTCATCGACCAGGACGTCGAGGACTCGGGCGGTGATCTTCGCCGCGATCGTGGCCCGCCGCCGGGGCGTAACGTATCCGCTGGCGTTCAACAGGGTGGTGCCTTCGACCCCTCCGGCTGGCCGCGCCGTCGTGACCTCGACGACGGGCGTCCTCCCCCGGAAAGCGATGACCGCCGCGGCGATGGCCAGGATGCCCAACCCGATGAATAGGACCGGGCGTAGCCGTCGGCCGCCCGAACGGTCGTTCCGCGAGCCATCGTCGATCTTAAGGCCCGTGATATCAGGGCCGCTTGTGCTCTGTTGTGCGTCCATCCGTCCGCTCCTCAGTAAATCCCCCCGTCAGCCCCCATTTCAAAGTCAAATTATATTACTCCCGCGAGGAGGAACCGTCAAGGTCTTCGAGAACTGATAAACCTGGTTTCCACCTATGTTTCTCTAGCCCGGCGCTGGGCAAATGGGGGCCAAGAAAACGTTAGAAGCGGGAGTGGGATTTTTGTATACTGTAGCTCCGCGGACTTACCTCTGTTGGATCCAACTTTCGTACGCTTTGGAGCGCCCGCCCCCGAACGGGGGTTCGCTATTCCTCCACGGATTCACGTCCGTGGAATCCCGCGGATGGGCTTGAGGTGTTCCAGGCCGTCGCCGGACCTGGAAAAGGAGGGAATGTGAGTTCGCTAGCCAGAACGGTCAAAGAAGCCTCCAGCCGGACGCGTTTCCACTTGGTCCTCCTGCTGATTCCCTTTGCGGCGCTCCTGGCCGGCGCGGGGCAGGACAAATCCTACAGGCCCGGGGGGGTGCGGATCCTCCCGACAGATACCGCGGCGCAGCTCGTCGAAAAAGCGGCCCGCGTCGTCCCCTCCGAACGCCAACTCGCCTGGCAGGCGCTCGAGTTCCAGGCCTTCGTTCATTTCGGCATGGACACGTTCACGAACAGGGAATGGGGCCTGGGCACCGAGGACCCGAAACTCTTCAACCCGACCGATTTCGACGCCGGCCAATGGGTCGAGGCCGTCAAGGCGGCCGGGGTTCGGGGCGTCATCGTCACCGCCAAGCACCATGACGGCTTCTGCCTCTGGCCGAGCCGTTTCACCGCCCATTCCGTAAAGGCCAGCCCTTGGAAGAACGGCCAGGGCGACGTCGTTCGGGAAGTCGCCGACGCCTGCCGTAAGGCGAGCCTGAAATTCGGGGTTTATCTCTCGCCGTGGGACCGCCATGAGTCGAGCTATGGCGATTCGCCGCGCTATAACGAATATTTCAAAAACCAGCTCCGCGAACTCCTGACCGGGTACGGCGAGATCTCCGAGGTTTGGTTCGATGGCGCATGCGCCGAAGGCCCGAACGGGAAGCGTCAGGTCTACGATTGGGAAGGCTATTGGGGCCTTATTCGGGAGCTTCAGCCCGGGGCGGTCATCTCCATCATGGGGCCCGATGTCCGCTGGATCGGCAACGAGGCGGGCACCAACCGGGAGAGCGAATGGAGCGTCATCCCCGTGGGCCGGGCCGACGACCGGCCCGCCGAGAAGGACCCGGGCGGCATCGCGGGGCTCGACGCCATGGCGCCGGACCTCGGCTCGCGAGCGGCTATCGGGGAAGCGGCGAAAAAGGGCGGCCGGCTCATCTGGTACCCGGCCCAGGTCGACGTTTCCATCCGGCCAGGCTGGTTCTACCACGCCGCGGAGGACATGAAGGTCAAGACCGTTGGCCATCTCCTCGACATCTACTACGGGGCCGTCGGCGGGAACGCCCAGCTCCTCCTCAACATCCCGCCCGACAGGCGCGGCCGGCTCCATGAGAACGACGTCCTGGCCCTGAAGCGCCTGGGGGACGCGCTTCGGGACACCTTCGCCGTGAACTTGGCCGCCGGCGCGAAGACGGCCGCCGCGGGCCGCGTGATCGAATACGACCTCGGTCAAACCAGAGCGTTCAACGTGGCCATGATCCGGGAAGATATCCGCTCCGGACAGAAGGTCGAGGCTTTCGCTCTGGACGTCTGGGATGGGAGGGACTGGACGGAGTCCGCCCGCGCCACGACCATCGGGTACAAACGGCTGTTGCGCTTTCCCGTGGTCAAGGCGGCCAAGGCCCGGCTACGCATCCTGAGCGCGAGAGGGCCCGCCGCGATTGCGGAGTTCGGGCTGTATCTCGACCCGCTGCGGGCGACGTCTCATCCGACCATCACCCCGGTCCCGGCCGAAACGCCGGGGCTCAAGGAGTTCATTCTCGACCTCGGTGGCTCGTGGAAATTCGCCGTGTCTCCGCCGGCCCGGTTCTGGGAGAACGACGTCGACCCTTCACCCTGGTCCGAGATCAAAGTCCCTGGCGAATGGGCGACCCAGGGCTTTGTCCTCGGCCAGGACGCCGAGCGCGCCTACAGGCGGCATGTCACGATTCCGCGGGATTTCGCCGGCCGTCGCCTCGTTCTGAGGTTCGACGGCGTGTACAGCTACGCCCGTGTCTGGGTGAACGGGACGTTTGTTCGCGATCACAACGGCGGGTTCACGAGTTGGGAATGCGACGTCACGGACCTCGTCAAGCCGGGAGAATCGGCTTGGATCACGGTCGGGGTCACGGACATGTCCGACGAGATCTCCTGGGGCAGCAACTACGCCAAGCACAACATCGGCGGCATCCTCCAGGGCGTCCGGCTCGTGGCCTTGCCCGAGGTCCATGCCCAACGGTTCCAGGTCGAAACCGGGCTCGACGGGGCCTATAAGAATGGCGTGCTGAAGGTCACGGCCACTCTGCGGCTTCGCGCCAATGAGCAAGCCGAGGTTCGCCTGTCGCTGAGGGACCCCGCGGGAAACGCCATGAGGATCTCTCCTGATTCCATGAGGCTGACGGCCGCCGAGCCCGAAACGACCCTTGCCATCCCGGTCGGGGCCGTGCAGACCTGGGACGCCGAGCATCCGCGGCTTTATCGGCTCGAAGCCGCTGTCATCCAGGCGGGGGAGACGCTCGAAGTCCTTCGCCGGGATATCGGCTTCCGGGCGGTCGAGGTCCGGGGCAACAAGCTCCTGGTCAACGGACGGGCGGTGAAGCTCCGCGGCGGCTGCCGTCACGACGTTCACCCCCTGCTCGGCCGCGCCGTCACGGCCGACCTCGACGAGCTCGACGCCCGTCTCTTCCGCGACGCGAACATCAACTTCATCCGGACGTCGCACTACCCGCCGACGGAGAGTTTCCTCGCGGCCTGCGACAGGTACGGCCTCTACGTCGAGCAGGAGAACGCCGTCTGCTTCGTATCCACCCACGGCAACTTCGCGACCTTCGACGATCCCGCGTTCCGCGACCGCTACCTCGGGCAGTTCACCGAGATGATCGAGAGGGACCGCAGCCACGTCTCGGTCCTCCTCTGGTCGCTCGGGAACGAGAGCAAGTGGGGCGCGAACTTCCAGCAGCTCTATGCCTATGTCAAAAGAGAGGAGCCGACGCGGCCCGTCATCTGGAGCTATCCCGAGACCGTGCCGAAGGGCACCCTCGCGTACGACGTTTATAGCTACCATTACCCGAATTTCGACGCGGACTTGAAAAGCGCCGCCGTCCCCAAGCTCAACGACGAATGGGCCCACGTCGCCTGCTATAACGTGGACACTCTCGAGCGCGACCCCGGCGTCCGGGATTTCTGGGGAGCGAGCATCATGAAATTCTGGGATAACGCCTATGCTGCCGACGGCTGCCTGGGCGGCGCGATCTGGGGCCTCATCGATGACGTCTTTTATCTCCCCGGGTCGACGTGCGGCTACGGCGAGTGGGGCATCATCGACGGCTGGCGCCGGCCCAAGCCCGAATACTGGCACGTCAAAAAGGCCTACTCGCCCGTCAAGGTCACGGACGGTCCGATCCGGGACGCCAAGAGGGGGGAGCCGTTGCGCGTCCCCGTGAGGAACCGGCACGACCACACGGACCTTGCGGAACTTGATGTCACATGGTCCGTCGGAGGCCGCTCGGGGACAGTCGCGGGACTGCAGGCGCCGCCGGGAGGGGAGGGGACGGTCATGGTTCCCGTCACGGACTGGAAGGCGGGCGACGTCCTCCGCCTCAAGTTCGCCAGGAAAGACGGCCCGGTCCTCGATGAATATGCCCTTCCCGTCGGACCGGTCGCGAAGCCCGAATGGCCGGCCGCCGCCGGGCCCGCGCCCGCGATCTCCGCGGACGGCTCATCGGTCGCGGCTTCCGGCGACGGCTTCCGGGTTGTCCTGAGCAAGGCGACCGGGCTCATCCTCCGGGCGGAGCGGGACGGAAAGACACTCGTCTCGGGCGGACCGTTTCCGGACGCGGCCCCGTCGGCGTTCATGCCCTGGTCCCTGACCAGTCTCGACTCTCGGTTCGAAGGGAACGAGGCCGTCTTCGAAATCCGGGGCAGCTACTCCGGAACGCTGGCCGACTACACGATCCGGGTGGACGGCCGCGGGCTCATGACCGTTTCCTTCGATATCCAAGGCCGGCCCGAGGGCGCGAGCGAGCTCGGGATCGCCTTCGCCGTGCCGAAGGGTGTGGATTCGCTGAGCTGGACACGGGCCGGCCTGCATTCGGTCTATCCGGACGGCCATATCGGCCGGAACGAAGGGACCGCGGCCAAGGTCAGGCCGGGCGCGCCCGACGCCTACCGCGCGGCGCCGTCGTGGCCCTGGGCCTCGGACATGGCGGACTATTTTCTTTTCGGCAAGGAGCATTCCGGTTACGGCGCCACCCGGGACTTCAGGGCGCTCAAGGCCAATATTATTCGGGCCGAAGCGGGAGTCGCGGGAATGAAAGCGCGCCTTCGCGTCGAATCGGACGGCTCACAGGCCGTCCGGGCCGAGGTCTTTCCCGACGGACGCGTGACGCTCAATATTATCGGCGCCTGGGCCTATCCCGACCTCGATTGGGGAAACGACGGCGGCCTGAAGAAACTCCCGGGCGTACTGAAAGGGACCGTCCGCCTGCGACTCGCGTCAGGACCAGCGGAGCTTCCTTGAAGTAGCGAGGTGCGGATTTTTGCGGCCCGGCCGCCCGCGCGCGTCCCTTTTTGACAGTTGCCTTCTTCTCCGACTCTTGCTAAATTAAGGGTAAAAAAGGAGGGGAAAAATGAGCTCCTGGAAAAAGTACGCTGCGGAATTCATCGGGACGGCCGCCCTGGTCTTCATGGGCTGCGGAAGCGCCGTCATCGCCGGGGAGAAGGTCGGCTTTCTGGGGATCGCTTCGGCCTTCGGCCTGACCGTTCTCGTGATGGTCTACGCCATCGGCCCGATCTCTGGGTGCCACATCAACCCGGCCATCACCATCGCCATGCTCACGGCCGGCAAGATCAAGGCCAAGGACGCCCTGGGCTACATCGCGGCCCAATGCCTCGGCGCGATTCTCGGGGCGCTGGTTCTTCTGCAAGTCGCCCTGCGGCACGGCGGTTACTCGCTGGCCGCGAACGGGCTGGGCCAGAACGGCTACGGAGCCCATTCCCCGCTGGGTTATTCACTGGTGGGTTGCGCGACGGCCGAGATCATCCTGACCGCGCTTTTTCTTTTTGTCATATTCGGCGCCACCAGCAAAAACGCCCCCCAGGGCTTCGCCGGTTTGGCCATCGGTCTTTCCCTGACCCTGATCCATATCGTGGGGATTCCCATCTCCGGGACGTCCGTCAACCCGGCCAGAAGCCTCGGCCCCGCCCTGATAGCGGGTGGCGACGCCCTGTCCCAAGTCTGGCTGTTCCTTTTGGCGCCCGTCATCGGCGGGATCATCGCGGCCGTCGTATGGAAGTGGATATTGGGACAGGATTAAGTTCTGAAAACGGTTGCACCCCCTCTTGCCGTGGCCTTCTCCCGGATGCGGGCCGCAGGCCTCGAATTCTGTTTACAATCAGCCGATAATTCTTTATATAATACTTCAATCATGCGCCTTGCGCCCGCCGCCGCGAAAGGAAAATAACCATGCATCTTCAGACCATCGACTGGGTCATCGTCTTCGCCACCCTGTCCGTCTGTTTCATCCCCGCGTTGTTCTTCGGCAAGCGGTCGGGCAAGAGCACCTCGGAGTTTTTCGTCTCCGGCCGGGCCGTGCCCTGGTGGCTGGCGGGCCTGTCGATGGTGGCCACGACGTTCTCGAGTGACACCCCGAACCTCGTCACCGATATCGTCCGCCGCAACGGCGTCGCCGGCAACTGGGTCTGGTGGGCCTTCACCCTGACCGGGGTCGCGACGGTGTTCTTTTACGCGCGGATGTGGCGGCGCTCCGAGGTCATGACCGACCTCGAGTTTTACGAGCTTCGCTATTCCGGGAAAGCGGCCGGGGTCGTCCGCGGCTTCCGGTCGGTTTACCTGGGGTTCCTCTTCAACTGCATTATCATGGCCACGGTCAATCTGGCGGCGTGCAAGATCGCGGCCATCCTGTTCGGCCTGGATCGCTGGCAGACGCTCCTCCTCGTCGGGGTGCTCAACGTGGTCTTCGCCACGGTCACCGGCCTCTGGGGGGTCCTGGTCATCGACATGATTCAGTTTTTCATCAAGATGACGGCCGTCATCGCCGCGGCCTACTTCGCCGTGAAATATGTCGGCGGCATGCACGTCCTGGTCACGAAGCTCTCCGCCGTGACGGGGCCGAACGGCGTCCATTTTCTCAATATGCTGCCGGATTTCAAGAGTAACTGGGACCTGGCCATCGCCATCTTCATCATGCCCATCGCCGTCCAGTGGTGGGCCGCCTGGTACCCGGGCGCCGAGCCCGGGGGCGGCAGCTATATCGCCCAGCGCATGCTGGCCTCGAAGTCCGAGAAAGACTCGCTCAGCGCAGTCCTCTTCTTCAATATCGCCCATTACGTGCTTCGCCCCTGGCCGTGGATCCTGGTCGGCCTCTGTTCCCTGATCGTCTATCCTCAGCTCTCCGACATCCAGAAGGCCTTCCCGCACCTCAACCCGAGCCTCCTCGGCCACGACATCGCCTACCCGGCCATGCTCAAGTTCCTGCCCGTGGGCTTCATCGGCCTGATGGTCGGGGGGCTCATCGCGGCCAACTCCTCGACCAACCTGACCCACCTGAACTGGGGGGCATCCTACCTCGTCCACGATTTTTACCGCCGCTTCCTTAATAAGGACGCCACGGAAAAGCACTACGTCATGATCGGGCGGTTGGCCACGATCGCGCTCTTCGTGGCCGCGGGCGGGCTCGTCTTTGTCCTGGATACGGCCAAGGACAGCTTCGACATCATCATTCAGGTCGGGGCGGGGACGGGCCTCCTTTACCTTGTCCGCTGGTTCTGGTGGCGGGTCAACGCCTGGTGCGAGGTCAACGCCATGATCAGCAGTTTCGGCTTCTCCGTGCTCCTGCTCATCCTGCGGAAAACCGGTGTGGTCATCCCCACGCACTACGCCCTCATCCTGACCGTCGTCGCGACCACGGTCGTCTGGATGCTGACGGCTTTTTTCGGGCCCAAGACCGACCGCCAGACGCTCATTACTTTTTATAAAAAAGTCCGGCCGTTCGGTCCCGGGTGGGAGCCCGTCCGGAAAGAGGCAGGCATCTCCAGGGAGGAGGCCAAGTCCTCCGGCGACAACTTCCCCGTGGCCCTCGTCGGCTGGGTGTCCGGTTCGCTCACGATCTGGTCGGCCCTCTTCACGGTCGGGAACTTTTTATACGGGCGGACGACGTACGCGCTCGTGCTTTTCGGGATTTTCCTCGTGAGCGGCACGGTCCTACTCAGGGTCATCAACCGGCTCTGGGCCAAAAATCCGGCCACCCCCGGAGCGACAACGCCGGCGTCCTAGAGTATAATCTTAGCCTTTGAAAGAACCATGAACGCGGTTCCCATCGTCATCGGCTCCCTGCTCTTCGTCGCCATCGCCTACCGCTATTACAGCGCCTTCATTGCCGCCAAGGTCATGGCCCTCGACGACAGCCGGGTGACGCCCGCCTACGCCCTCCAAGACGGAGCCAATTATCATCCCACGAACAAGTGGGTCCTGTTCGGCCATCATTTCGCCGCGATCGCTGGTGCCGGCCCTCTTATCGGCCCGGTCCTGGCCGCCCAGTTCGGCTACGCGCCCGGGCTCCTGTGGCTTCTCCTCGGCGCCGTCATCGCCGGCGGCGTCCACGATTTCCTGGTCCTCGCGGCCTCGGTCCGGCGGAAAGGGAAATCGCTCGCTGAGATCGCCCGCCGCGAGGTCAGCCCGCTCGGAGGCGCGGTGGCCTCGGTGGCCATCCTGATCATCATCATCGTCGCCCTGGCGGGCTTGGGCCTGGCCGTCGTCAACGCCCTCCGCGACAGCCCCTGGGGCACCTTCACCATCGCCATGACCATCCCCATCGCCCTGTTCGTGGGCCTTTGGATGAACAAGATCCGGCCGGGCAAGATCGCCGAGGCGAGCGTCATCGGCGTCATCGGCGTGTTCGCCGCGGTCATCTTCGGCAACACGGTCGCCCACTCGTCGCTGGCCCACGTGTTCACGCTCTCACGGGAGGGCATCATCCTGGCCATCGCGATCTACGGCTTTTTCGCCTCGGTCCTGCCGGTGTGGCTCCTGCTCGCGCCACGGGATTATCTCAGCTCCTATCTCAAAATCGGGACCATCCTGGCCCTGCTCGTCGGCGTCCTCATCGTCCATCCCAACCTGAAGATGCCCGCCGTCACCCAGTTCGTCCACGGCCACGGCCCGATCATCCCCGGCAAGCTCTTCCCGTTCCTGTTCATCACCATCGCCTGCGGCGCGATCTCCGGATTTCACGCGCTCGTCTCGTCCGGCACGACGCCGAAGATGGTGCCGCGGGAATCCGACATCCGGATGATCGGCTACGGCGCGATGATGGTCGAGTCGGTCGTCAGCGTCGTCGCCCTGATCGCCGCCTGCTCGCTCTTCCCGGCCGATTATTTCGCCATCAACCTCAGCCCCGAGAAGTTCGCCGGGCTGGGCCTCACTCCCGTCAACGTGGCCGAACTGTCACGGCAAGTCGGGGAGAACCTGGCCGGCCGGCCGGGAGGCGCCGTGTCGCTCGCCGCGGGATTCGCCCAGATTTTCTCCAGCATCCCCGGCATGCGCGGCCTGATGTCCTATTGGTATCACTTCGCCATCATGTTCGAGGCGCTCTTCATCCTGACCACGATCGACGCCGGGACCCGCATCGCCCGCTTCCTCGTCCAGGAATTCGCCGGCCGCGTCTGGAAACCCATGGAGAAGACCAACTGGCTGCCCGGCGCGTTCGCGGCCACGTCCTTCGTCGTTTTCGCCTGGGCCTATTTTATCTGGACGGGGAACGTCAGCAACATCTGGCCCATGTTCGGGACGGCCAACCAGCTGCTGGCCGGCGTGGCCCTGGCCGTCGTCACGGTCGCCATCATCAACGCGGGCAAGGTGCGCTACGTCTGGGTCAGCCTGGTCCCGCTGGCCTTCGTCGCCACGACGACCCTCTATGCCGGCTGGCTGAACATCTTCGATAATTTCCTGCCTTCGATTTCGGTCCCCGGGCAGAGGGCCCTGGGAGTCGTCAACGTCACGCTGACCGTCGTGATCATGTTCTGCTCGGTCGTCATTCTCGTTGAGTCCGCCCGGCGCGTTTACAGGGTGCTGGTCAAGGGCCAATACACGGTCCACGGCCGGACCGTCCTTGTGACCGACAAGGACTTCCGGCCGCCGGATTTCGGGGAGGCGTGAGTCGCATCGAACGGCGTTGCCCGTTATCTCTGACGGGCGCGATCGGAAATAGGGCCACTCACCGTGAGTCATCGGCAACCTCGCAAGCGAAAGGCGTCCGCATGGATCTACGTCGTTTTTCAGTCGGTTTATTTATCGCGTTCATCGCGGGGGCCTGCTCCCGCGGAGGAGGGGACACAGCCGTGAAGCCGCCCCTGATCCCCGTGCCGCACCATATCAGCTATAAGAGCGGCGCGCTGAGGCTCGAGCGCCGAATGCGGATCATCGTGCCGGCGGAGGCCCCGGCCCGGGTCACGGAAGTCGCCGGCATTCTCCGCGACGGCCTGCGCGAAGAGGCCGGCATCGAAGCGTCCATAGGCCCGGGCGGGAAGGGCGGCCCGAAAGGCACGATCCGACTTGCGCTGGCCGCCGGTCCCGGAGCCGAAGACCCCGAGGCCTACACTCTTAAGGTCGGGTCATCGGTCGAGATCACAGCATCCGATCCCCGCGGATTGCTCTGGGGCGTGCAGACTCTTCTCCAGAGCACCCAGGTATCCGGTTCAGCCGCGACCGTGCCGAAAGGGACGATTTCCGACAGCCCGAGCCGGCCCTGGCGCGGGCTGATGCTTGACTCCGTGCGGTCGTTTCTCGACCTCGATTTCGTCCGCCGCACGATCCGCGTGATGTCGGCCTGCAAGCTGAACGTCCTGCACCTCCACTTGATCGACGACCAGGCCTGGAGGTTCGAGACGAAGGCCTTCCCGAAATGCAACCGCCCCGGCGAGCCATTCTACACACAGGCTGAGCTCCGCGAGCTCGTGGCGTTCGCGGCCCGGTACGGGGTCGAGATCGTCCCGGAATTCGACGTGCCCGGCCATTCAATGACGGCCGTCAACGCCTATCCGGAGCTCGATTGCGAGCGCCGGCCGCGGAAGATGGACGAGGCGATTTTCTGCTCCGGGCGGCCGTTCACCTGGGAGTTCATCGACCGGGTGGTCGGCGAGGCTGCGGACGTATTTCCCTCGGCCTACATCCATCTCGGCGCCGACGAGCCGTACGCCATCAAGCGCTGGGCCGACTGCCCGGACTGCCGGGCCCGCATGAAGCAGAACGGCGTCACGAGCCTCGAGGCGCTTTACCACACCTTCGTCAACGACCTCGACGATCTCGTCCGGCGCCACGGCAAAAAGCTCATCGTCTGGAGCGACGCGATCCACCCCGGCGTTGCGCCGATGCCCCCCCAGGACATCCTGATCGACGCTTGGGTGGATTTCGGGACCGTCGGGCCGCTCGCCGAACTCGGATACACGATGCTCAACTCCTCGAACGGGCCGCTCTACCTCACGTCCTTCGGCCTGCGGGAGGGCCTGCCCCTGGCCGCGGTCGAGGCCTGGAACGCCACGAAGTTCCCATCTCCGGGGGCCGAGCTCGGGGATCAAGTCCTCGCGTACAAAACTCTTTCGGCGAACGCCCATATCCTCGGCGGGCATGCCTCGGCCTGGGCGACGGAACAGCTGCTGACCGAGCGCCGGCTCTATCCGCGCCTTCTGGCCGTGGCTGAAAACCTCTGGTCGGAGGACCGGGCGGGCGACGCGGCGGAATTCGAGGCGCGCTACCGGGCGGGATTCGCGGCTCGGTTAAGACGGATGGGCGTGCCCGACGACGAAGCGGCGCCGATGGAGAGGCCCTTCGCGTCCGCGGACGGCGCGGCCGTCGCGGTGGGGGAGACGGGGCCGGGGTGGGCCGTGAGCGAGCGGAGCTACCGCGACTTCCGGCTGACGTTCGAGCTGCGCGCGCCGGCGCCCGGGCACCACACGGGCGTTATCATCCGCTGTGCCCCCGGCGGCGGGGCCGGAACGGAACCGAAGGGATTTCCCATCGTGGCCGCCGCCCCGCCCGGGCTGGTCATGAGCGGGGGGCTGCGCCTGGCGGAGGGCTGGGACCGGTTCGAGGTCGTGGCCCGCGGTCCGATCGTCTCGCTGACGATTAACGGCGGCCTGGCCTGGTCGGTGGTGGATCCCACGCCGCGCGCCGGCCCGATTGTCCTTCAGAGCACGGGGAAGGGCTGGCAGATTCGCGAGGTGCGCGTCCAGCCGCTTGACGGGGCGAAATGAACATCCGGGTTTATAACGACAAAACCGCGCTCGGCCGTGAGGCTGCGGCCCAGGCCGCGGACGTCATCCGGCGCGCGATCGCCGAACGCGGGACGGCCCGGATTCTGGTCGCGACAGGACAGTCGCAGTTCGAGTTCCTGGATGCGCTCACGAAAGCCCCGGATCTCGCCTGGCCGCGGGTCGAGATGTTTCACCTCGACGAATACGTGGGCCTTCCGGCCGACCATCCGGCGAGCTTCCGGCGATACCTTCTCGAAAGGCTGATCCGGAAGACCGGCATCACCCGGTATCACCTTCTCGACGGGGAGAACGCGCCTGAGGAAACGTGTGAGCGGGTGGGACGCTTGCTCGCGGCCGCGCCCGTCGACGCGGCCTTCGCGGGCTTCGGCGAAAACGGACATGTGGCCTTCAACGATCCTCCTGCGGATTTCGAGACCGAGGTCCCGTACCTCATCGTCCGGCTCGACGAGGCCTGCCGGCGGCAGCAGGTGGGGGAGGGCTGGTTCCGGACGCTCGCGGAGGTTCCCGAGCGGGCCATCTCCATCTCCGTTCGCCAGCTCATGAAGTCGCGGGTCATCATCTCCGTCGTGCCCGACGCCCGCAAGGCCAAGGCGGTGCGGCGATGTCTCGAGGGACCGGTCGGCCCCATGGCGCCCGCGTCCATTTTACGGACGCATCCCGACGCGACCCTGTACCTCGACACGGCCTCGGCGGCCCTGCTCAATTCCGAGACCATCCGGCTCGGCGCCCCCGTTATTTGAAAAGGAAAGGAATCCGGCCATGCAACGAATCCTCCTGGCGGCGGCTATGGTCGTTGGCCTTTTGATCGCCTATGTCGATTCGCTCCCGAAATGGGATGATACCGGGATCACGGTTTTCGCCCTGGTTTTCTGTGGCGGGATCTTGGGGCTCATCATCCGCCGGCGCCCGTGGCTATACGGACTTGCGGTCGGGCTGTGGCTGCCCCTTCGCGCGATCATCCTGACTCACGATGCCAGGTTCGTTGTCGTGCTGGCGTTCCCCTTGGCCGGAGTCTATGCGGGCTGGGGGCTGCAAAAACTGATCGCCAAGTCGTCCCCGCTTTCCTGATTCCGAAATTCTACGTATTCTCCGGAAATTGAGCAGGCGGAAGCGCCGGCATGATGGACAATCCGGGACCGAGACTACAGCCGGATCATATCCATGCCCGGATTCTCGACCGCCAGGAACAGCAGCAGGTAGTCCCGGAGCTGCCGGGTTATAAGAAAGTTCTGTTTCACATGCTCGCGTCCGCTCTCTCCCAGCCTCTGGGCGAAGGCCGGCTCGTTGAGAAGCTGCTTCAGCCAGTAGGCTGTTCCTTCGATCGAGCGGGTCAGGATGCCGGAGAACCTGTGGGTGATCTGCATCGGGATGCCGCCCACCGCCCCCGCGATCACAGGTTTTCCCTTCCAGAGGGCCTCGGCCACGGTCAGCCCGAATCCCTCCCGGACGGATTTCTGCAGGATGACGGTGGAGGCCCGCTGGATCGCGTTGATCTCAAGATGGCTGGTCGGCGGCAAGCAAAGGACCATGATGTCGGGGTCCTCCCGCGCTTTCTCCCGGACGCGGCTGAGGACCTGCGCCCCCTCGGGGTCGTCGTCCGCCGTCCCGCCGACCAGGAGGAGCCGGGCATGGCTGTAGGCTTTGGCCATCTTGAAGGCCTCGATCACCCCCAGCGGGTCCTTTAAGCGATCAAACCGGGACACCTGGGTCACGAGCGGCCGGTCCCTGGGTATTTGAAGCCTCGCCAGAACGGCATCGATCTCCTCGGCCGCCATGTCCCTGTTCTTGTCGCTTAGCGGGTCGATCGACGGGGGAATCAGGACCTGGGTGATGGGCAGCTCCTGGGAAAAGCTCGGCGCGGAAAAGACGCAGGCGTCGTAACGCTCGACATAGCCCTTGAGGAATCCCCAGAGGGACGCGTCGGGGCGGGAAAGGTCGATATGACATCGCCAGATCCAGCGGCTCCGGCCCGGGATCCGAACCTTGACCAACCCCGCGGGCTGGGGGTCGTGGATGAACACAATATCCGCGTCCAGCTTCATGGCCGCCAGATTTTCGTCCAGCGTCCGTTCATATATCGCGTAATCGCGGGGGCCGATCTCTTCCTTTTCGCCATGGAGCGCATTGTGGAATTTTTTCGTCGCCGCGTAAAACGCGTCCCCACCCTTGACCACGTCCCATCCCGCCGCAAGGCCCAGTTCTTTCATCAGCGGGACGAGACGGTTCAGGATCTCGGCGACGCCGCCGCCGACGGCGGTGGAGTTCACGTGGAGGACGGATTTCCCGGCCAGACGGCGGCCGAGAAGGCGGAGTTCCTCCAGGGTATCCGAACCCACGATCGGCCGGTATTCTTCAAGGCCCTGCATCGACCATCCCCGCGAGCCGTTCCTTGACCAGGCCGGCAATTCTCCGCCGAAGCCCCTCCATGGTCTGGGTATAAGGATCCAGACGATCCACCGAAGCGGCCAGCTCATTTTCCCCGAGCTCTTTCTCGAACCAGAGCGAGAAATCGTTGACCCCCAGTGGTGGCCGGAGCCTCGCCTCAAAAATATGGAGGTAAAGGCTTGAGACGCTGACGCTGTTGAGACCGTCCAGGAATTCCCTCAGGTCGGAGGCATAGTGGTCCGTGGGCAAGGAAAACCGGATGGCCCTCATGAAATAGAATTCTTTCCCGGGAGGGGCTTCGAGACGGCACCCGGACCCCTGGAGAGCGCGCGAGATGGTCGCCGCGAGAGCGTCCCTCAGGGCCCTGAGGCTATCGAATTGAATCGTGTCGATCGCCGACAACCTCTCGCCGAGGTCCTCGTCCAGGAGCGTATGGGTCACCCAATATGCGAAATCGTTGGGAGGCTCGGGGACTAGGAATTGGTGCTGTTGAAGGAAGCGGTGAGTATGTTGATACACCACCATGTCCGGAGCGTTCCTCAGATGGTCCAGAAGACCGGCGAGATTCGAAGTTTTCTCTCCCGTCAAGACCGTCAATGTCAGCCGCGAATAAAAATGGAACGGTTCCTTGGCCCGGAAGATCATAGAGCCCTCCCGGCCAGGGAGGCGTCGAGTTTACGCAAAAAACTATCCGTTTCCCGCTGGGACGACAGGCAGTACCGCGCTCTGGAAGGCCTGGGGCACCCGATGCTGATGGTGGTCCCCTTCTCCCGGAGGGCCCGGAACATGTCCTCGTCGGTCCTGTCGTCGCCGAGCGCGATGGGGAAAGGATGCCGGAGATGGCGGAGAAGAAGGAGAGCGGCCCGGCCCTTGTCCCAGCCGGCCTCGGGGACCAATTCCCAGACCTTGTGGCCGGTGCGCCACCTGTACGGCAGATCCTTGGTTTTCAGGCGGTAGGCCCGCAGGAGCGCTCTCAGTTCGACGAGCTTCTCCCGGGGAAGCCGCCGGTAGTGAAGGCTGAGCGTCATGCCCTTGTTTTCGACGAGGACCCCGGCCAGGGGGCGGCAATCCCTCCGCAAGGATTTGGCCAGGTCCAGCAGCGCCGGTTTTAGGGCGGCCGCCCGGGGATGCCGGAACGACAGCCCCGGGCCGTCGATTTCCAGGCCATGATTCCCGGCATAATACACAGAGCGAAGGCCGACCCTCGACCGGATGTCCGACACGGAGCGGCCGCTGATCACGGCGACCTCGACATCAGGACGGGCCCCGAGCTTTCGGACCAATGCCTTCGTCGCCTCGGGCAACCTGGCCCGTCTCGGAGATTCTTCAAGCGGTGAAAGCGTTCCGTCAAAATCGAGGAGCAGAAGGAGGCGGGTCTGGGACAGCCATTCTTTCTCCAGGGTCCCCCAGTCCATCCATAGCGAACGCGGCTTACCGGTCAAGAGTCGCCTTCCAATCCATGGGGATCTTGACCAGCGCCTCGATCAAGGTGCCCGCCCAGCGGAAGATGTTGTGTTCCTTGACGACATCCCGCATCCGCCCCATCCTGACGGCCGCCTCCTCCGGGTCCATTTCCAGGCCGGCCCGGATGGCGTCGGCCAGTTCTTCGATATCGTAGGGGTTGACGATGAGGGCGTCCCGAAGCTCCCGGGAGGCCCCCGTGAAGCGGCTCAGGATGAGGACGCCCCGGCCGTCGTCCCTCACGGCCACGAATTCCTTGGCGACCAGATTCATGCCGTCATGAAGGGAGGTCACCATGCAGATGTCGGCGTTTTTGTAGAATGGGAGGATCTCCTTGTGGCTGTGGTGTTTCTTCAGATAGACGATCGGCTTCCAATCCCTTCTCTTGAACTTGGCGTTGATCCGTTCGACCTCCCGGTCGGTTTCCGCCAGAAAATCCTTATACCGCTTGATGAGCGTCCGGCTGGGGGCGCCCAGCTGGACAAAAACGAACTCCCCCTGGTAGCGCTCATATTTTTCGAGGAACCGTTCAATGGCCCAGAATCGTTCCAGGATGCCCTTCGTGTAATCCATGCGTTCGACGCCGACGCCCAGGTACCGGGCCTTGACGCCCAGGCCTTTGAGCATGGCGGCCTTGTCCTGCCGGGGCTCCTCATCCCCGAAGACATCCTGGAACGCCGAAGGAAAGGCCACGCTGATGGGAAACGGCTTGACCATGGTCGTGACCCCTTCCTTGAGAATGGCGAACCGCTCCCAATCGATTCGGGTTTCCAGGGTCCGGTCGACCGTGTCCAGGAAGTTGTTGCAGAAGAACTGGGTCTGGAAACCGATCAGGTCCGCGCCCATCATGCCGGTGAGGATTTCTCTCTGCCATGGGCAGATGCCGAACGCTTCGGGGTTGGGCCACGGGATGTGCCAGAAGAGGGCGATCCGCGCATCGGGGCGTTTGTCCTTGATCATTTTGGGCAGGAGGGCAAAATGATAGTCCTGGATCAGGATGCACGGTTCGGCCACGTCCTTCATCTCGTCCAGAGCGATCTCTGCGAACTTCCGGTTGACCTTGGTATACTGGGCCCAGTCGGTCGAGCGAAAGGTTGGCCGGGTGTGGGCGATATGGCACAGCGGCCAGATCCCCTCGTTGGCGAAACCGTAGTAGTAGCCGGCCTCCTCTTCGCTTGTGAGCGCCACCCGTTTCAGGGTGTAACGGGGGTCGTCTGGGGGAACCTGGATCCGGTTCTTCTCGTCCACGACATCGAAATCGGCGTCGCCCGAACCGTGGGCGATCCAAACACCTCCCGAAGCCCGAAGGACCGGTTCGAGGGCGGTGACCAGCCCGCCCGCGGGGACAATCACCTCCGTCTTGCGTTCCCGGCGCAAGTGCGAGTAGGGTTCCCGGTTGGAGATCACGAAGAGCGGTTTGCCCTTTAGCCTCCCTTTGATATTCTCCCGGAGCCGTTCGGGGGTCCAGAGAGAATCCGCGGCTTCCCTCAGGCGCGCTTCCTGTTCGGCCGCCGTCCTCGCCGCCGACAGATGCCGGGCCAGGGTCGTGACTTCGTGGACGATCGGCTCGAAAAGGCCGCCTTTGGGCGCGGCCAGCGTTTCCCCGGGCACGCCCGAACGCAGGCGCTTCGTCCACTCGGCGAACTTGGCCAGGGGCCCCATGATGTTCCACCTCACGACGAGCAGCGTCACCAGGGAAATCAAGAACATTTGCACCAGGATTCTCTCGGAAGACAGGAGCCAGATCCGGGACAGCTGGCTGCGGATGAACGCCGTATCATAGATGATTGCGAGGGCTCCCGTATGACCCGTCTGGTCCTCGAGCGGCAGGGAGTAGATATAGACCCGCTTCCCCCCGATCCGGTCGAATTCGCTCATGTCCACCCGCTGGCTCAAGCTCGTGGCCACGACGCGGGGGGTTTGCGTGAGAGCGGACTTGAGACCGGGAGTGATCGCCAGAGGCTCGCCCTGCGGATCATAAACCCCGACCCCATAAAGCTTTTCCCGGTTGCCGAACTTTTCGACGAGGCTCTCCAGCTTCGGCGATGGCCCCTCGGCAATCAGCGATTCCACCGCATCCTGAAGACCCAAGGCCAGGAGGCGGGCACGGCGCTCGAGGTCCTGCTGGAGTTGCCCCCTGTCCTGGTTCACCTGGATATAAGCGGAGACGATGGCCACTGCCGTCACCGCGACGATCAGGGAAAGGATCAGCCTTAACGTGATGCGCATCGATTTTCGAGGCTTCAATTCGGACCCGAAGCCGCCGTTACGCCTAGATTATACCATTTACAGCCGAAATGGAGCGCGCCGGGTCATCGACGCCATCTCAAGGGGTCGAGGGCGGGTCGCCGGAATTCGGCCAGGCGTAAGATCGCAAAAAATTGATTAAACCCTGAAAGGGAGGATAGTTGATGACGATTTCCCCGCTTTTCCTTCGTCTTTGTTCAAAGGTAACGCGAAGGAGAATTGGAAGTCCGTCGCCCATTGACAAAAAGCGCTTAATAGCTTAAGCTATTGCTAAAGGAGAGCCTCCATGGAGACTGCGACCATCCGTATCCCCGAAGAAAAGAAAAACCTGCTAAAGGCCGTAGCCAGTTTGGAGAACCGGAAAATGAACGATCTTATTGTGGACCTGATCGACGAATACATGGAACGCCGCAAAGAAACGCTCCAACTGATGGCCGTTCCCGGCCTCTACGAACAGGTCCGTGCTTCGTCGCGGGAATTCCGGCAAAGAAAAACCGTCTCTATGAGAGATGTCCGAAAAAAGCTGGAGCGTTGAATTTTCCAAATCTGCCCTGAAAGACTTGAAGCGCTCAGGCAAGTCGGTCTCGCTGCGAATCCTGGATATTCTGGAAAATCTATCGAGTGCCGAAAATCCACTTTGGCATAAGGATGTCCGATCACTGCTATGAAGCTCTCATCCCCCGATGAAAAAGAACAATCATATGTGCTCGCCTATTTTTGGAACGACATGATAGGCCTAGGTTGTCCGCCAGCAAGGCGCTTGGAAATCGCAATTAGGGGGGAACTCAGAAAGGGCAATGCGGCCCTGTATGATAAACTTTTGCTTGAAAGAGAGCTCGGAAACTCGGAATGGGTTGACATATTCAAGAACGAAATTAATTCGTTCAAAAAAAGTTCGCCGAAGGAGGAATTTCCAGATATAGATGATGTCCCATTCTAACCTATGTGTCACAATATAATAAGCCTGATTCCGCAGCGCATCGTTATCCATTTTTGGAAATATGCGCAATCTCGCCTGATAACCTACGGGCGAGTTAGGCTATAATCTAAAGTTATTGACAATATATTAGAGTATAGTCTAGACTATTGGCATGGAAGCGACGTACCATACACTTAACCCCTGGTGGGAGGGGCGGCCCTTTGAAACCGGAATCCGCCGCGATCTTTACCTGGATAAACTGAAAATATCCCTGGACCGCAAGCAGATCGAGGTTCTAGTCGGGAGCCGCCGGGCTGGAAAAACGACACTGCTCAAGCAGTTTATCAAGCTCCTCCTTGACAGGCCCGTGGACGCCAAGGACATCGCCTATTTGGCCCTGGACCATCCGGCGCTGACAAGCCTCCCTCTATCCGAGCACGTTAAAGCTATCCGTAAGCTCTTCTCCCATGATATTGGCCACCGTTTGTTTCTTTTCCTTGACGAAGTCCAGGAGAGTCCGTCCTGGGAAGCCGAGCTTAAAGCTCTATATGATGCGAACGACCTCAAGATCTTTTGCAGCGGTTCAACCTCCGCCCTTATTCAGAGCCAAGGCGGCAAGCTCACCGGACGACAAATCGTCAATCGGGTCGACCTGCTCTCTTTCGCGGAGTTCATAGAGTTCAGGGGCGTGAAGCCGTCTCTTTCTGAGGACTACAAGTTCGAGCAGTTGGCCGACGAGTACCTCGCGGCGGGGGGATACCCGGAAAATGTTCTCCGGCCCTCGCCGGAATATCTCGGCAATCTGATCGATGATATCCTGGCCAGGGATATCACCCGGCTCCATGCAGTGCGCAAGCCCTTAGTATTGAAAGAACTCCTGCGGCTTCTGGCCGCATCCGTGGGATCGAGGATGAGCTTCCATAAGCTCAGCCGGGTTCTCAACATCAGCTTGGAAACGGTGAGAGATTACGTCGCATATCTTGAATCGGCCTTTCTCGTTGCGCACCTCGAAAAATGGAGTGATTCTTTATCGGACAAAGCTTACGCGGCCAAGAAGATCTACCTCCTCGACAATGGCGTCAAAACGCTTATCACCGGCTCAGGCGACGACGGGGCCAAAGCCGAGGCGGCCGTTTTTGCCGAGCTTCGCAGAGGTGGAATTGAAAGCGGCTACTTCGCCGAAAGCGAGCGTGAAGTGGATTTCGTGACTGGGACCAGCCGCTCGCCACGGCCTGTCGAAGTCAAGTATGTTTCGTCCTTTGATGAAGGCGACAAGAGATACGCAGGGCTCAGACTTTTCTTACGGCGATTCCCGGTGACGAAGAAAGCCGTCATCGTTACCCGGACCGTCGACAAGGAAGATAAGATCAACGGCACGCCCGTTCGCTGCGTCCCCCTTTGGAAGTTTCTTTTAGGCCCCGCCGAGTTCCTTTCCTAGGCTTTGACCTTCTTCGGGAAGAACTTGACGACGTAGATGACCCCAAAAATGAGCATCAGGGCTCCCCACCAGACGCCGGCGTGGAGCTTGCCCAGGACGATCTCGTGGGCGGGAGGGACGAAAAGGCCGTAAATGCCGGCGCCCAGGATCAGCGCCCCATAGACGACCAGGACGATCCCGATGAAGAACCAGATCGAGATGGCGTGACGTTCCCAGTGCTCGTGATGGTCGACGGGTTCGTGCTGTTCCATGATCCTGCCTCCTACCAGAAGATGACGTTCAGGACGATGAACACCACAAAGACGACGCCCGCCCAGAAGATAGGCCGCTGGTAAAGCTTGTAGTGCCCTTCCGAGGGGATCTCCGTGCAGCCGCGCACGAGCCCCACGAGCTCGCTCTCCGGCTTGGGCTTGGTGGCCCAGCTCACGACGATCGTGACGATGGCCGCGATCATCCAGGACCAGAGGGCCCGGTACATGTTCTCCGACATGGCCTTGGCGTTGGGCGAGAGGGCGATGATGGCCAGGGCGTTCGGGTTGACCTTGACCCAGAGCCACATGCCGATCGAAGACACCGTCCCCGCCAGGAGCCCCCAGAAACCGCCGGCCGACGTGGCCCGCTTCCAGAGCATGCCGAAGAGGACGGTGGCCAGGAGCGGCGCGATGAAGAAGCTGAACAGAGCCTGGACATAGTCCATGATGCTCGCGAACTGCATGACGAGATACGCCGTGCCGATGCTGATGAGCACCCCCAGGATCGTGGCCCAGCGGCCGATCCTGACCAGGTGCTTGTCTGTCGCTGTTTTATGAATGTGCCTGTAGATGTCGTAGGTCCAGACGGTGGCGAAGGCGCTGACGTTCCCGGCCATGCCCGACATGAAGCCGGCGATGAGGGCCGTGATGCCGAGGCCGAGGAGCCCCGGCCCGGCGTAGCGGGCCAGCATGAGCGGCAGGACCTCGTTATAGCTATGGCCTCCCGTGGCCACGGCCTGCGATTCGCCGACCAGCCCCGGCATGACGGCCAGTGCGAGAAGGCCCGGCACGATGACGATGAACGGGACCATCATCTTGAAGCCCGCGCCGATGATGGGGGCCATCTTGGCCGCCCGCAGGTCCTTGGCGGCGAGCACACGCTGGACGACCAGGAAGTCTGTCGTCCAGTAGCCGAAGGAAATGACGAATCCCAGGCCGAAGACGATGCCCGTCCAGTGGATGCCCATCGGATTCCCCGAGAAGGAGCCGATGCTTCGCCACAGGTGGGTGAGGTCGGCGCCGGCGAAATTCTGCTGGATGCGGGCCACCATCTTCGTCCAGCCGCCGGCCTCGATCAGCCCGACGATCGGGATGAGGAGCGCGCCGGCCCAGATGAGCACGAACTGCAGGACTTCGTTGAAAATGGCCGAAAGAAGGCCGCCGAGGGCGACGTAGATGGCGACAGTGATCGACGAGACCCAAATACTGAAGTGGATGTCCCAACCCAGGACGACCTTCATGACCAGCGCCATCGAGTACATATTGATGCCGCTCATGAGGACCGTCATGAAGCCGAATGAAACGGCCGACAGGGTCCGGCTGGAATTGCCGTAACGGAGCTGGAGGTATCCCGGAACCGAGTGCGCTTTCGAGATGTGGTAGAACGGCATCATGATGATGGCCAGGAAGAGCATGGCCGGGATGGCCCCGATCCAATACCAATGGGTGGCCAGGATGCCGTACTGGTAGGCTGCGGCCGACCAGCCCATGAGCTCGAGCGCGCCCAGGTTGGCGGCCAGGAAGCTCAGCCCGGCGATCCAGGCCGTCATCTTTCGGCCGGCCATGAAAAAGTCGTTCCCCGTCTTGGTGAAGCGCTTCAGGTAGAAGCCGATCCCCAGGACCAGGGCGAAGTAGAAGGCGATGATGACGATGTCGATGGTGCCCAGAGAAACGATGTGTGCGGACGCTTGCATGGACATCTCCTCGGTTCGCGAAATATACCTTCAACGGGCCGTTTCTGTCAATCTCCCCTGGCCATCATTGGACAGCCGCCGGGGGGTCCGCTATACTTTCAAAAAAGGGAGGATGTGCTGATGCGAAAATTCGTTTTTTTGTTCGGAGCGGTCGCGGCGGGAGCGCTGGCGCTGGCCGCGCTCGCCGGAGGGGAAGGACAAATGGCCGTAAAGATCGAGAGAAAAACGTGCGCCGCGCCCGACGGGGTGACCCTCGTCTATTCGGTCTGCGGCAAGGGCGAGCCGGATTTTAACGCCATCATCATGAAGCATATGGGCCATTACCCGATGCTCGAGCGTCCCGACGAGTTCAACGAGCACGTTGCCGAGGTCGTCGCGGAGTTGGTCAATCCCCTCCGCGGGATTCCACGGAAGTGAGTTCGTGGAGGAATAGCGAACCCGCTTCCGGGACAGGCGCTCCAAAGCCGGAGAACGTTGGATCCCACGGACGTGAGCCCGTGGAGCTCCCGAAGGAAATAGAAATTGGGAGGATCCGGAAATTCCGGAGACTCCTGCGAACCTCATAATGAAGGGATAAGACTCGCTGGGCGATTTGGGGCGCTCAAGAAGGAAAACGGTGCGGCGTTCATTTTCTCATAATTAAAGTCGCGACCGAGAATCCCGTCGGGCGCATGACATCGATCACCACTTTGAGCGGTTTGACGCTCTTGACTGAGACGGAAACCTCCGCCTCGTCGTCCGGCCTGAGGTCGGGGAGGGGCGTTTCACCCTGCTCGACCGGGATGTCCCCGTCTCCATAGGAGACCCAGCGCAGCCTATACCCCCGGAGAGCGTACGCGGGTATGTCATTTCGCGTCCGGACGACAACTGACCGCTTCCCGGCGTTTTTGCTGAGCCGTATCTCCGCGACCGGGCTCGATTCGCGGCGCAAGACGTCATATGAGGGCTTCCTCGCGCCGTAGAGGTCGACGACGCCGTGGACGCGCTGTTTGAGGACGCCGAGACCCTTATCGCCGATGTGGGTCCGGTAGTCGTTATAGCAAAAGAAGATGAGCCCCGCGACCCAGGGATAGTCCCGGAATACGCGGTTGTGGTTTTGCAGGATCTCGAGCCGGCGGAGGTCATTCTCCGGCCGGTCCTTGGTGCAGGCGCAGTAGCCGTACTCGCTGATAACGATGGGTTTGCCGGAGAACGCCTGGTGGATCACCTCGAGATTGGCCCGCATAGCCTCGACGTTCCCGCCATACCAGGTTTCGTAGTACTCGTTCCATTCGATGAAGTCCATCTCGCCGGCCACATCGGCTCCCGGGGTCGTCTCGAGGGAATTCGAGGCATACGAACAGAGCCGGCGCGGGTCGAGATGTTTGGCCTCGCGGAGCATCTCCCGGACGAACATTTTCGCCGGCGGGTCCTGCCCCCCGACCTCGTTGCACAGCCCCCAGGAAAAAACGCAGGGATGGTTCCGGTCCCGGCCGATCATTTCCCGGAGCTGGTCGAGTCCGTTGGTCATGATGTCGTCCGAGGGCTTATCCGGCATGCCCTTGAACGTGTCGCCACCCCAGGTCGGAACTTCGACCTGGATGAGAATACCGTTCCGGTCGCAATAATCCAGGACGCGCCGGTCTTGCTGCCAGTGGACCCGTGTGAAGACGCAATTCAGGCTCTTGAGGTCATCATGATCATGCTTGATCCAGGAGCCGGGCTCGGCCATCCCGTAGTCGGGGTGACTCCCGGCCATCCGTTCGACGCCGTGCAGGCGCACCGGTTCGCCGTTGAGCAGGAACTCGGTCCCGCGGACTTCAATCCGGCGGACGCCAAATGTCTCCGTCAGTCCGTGAATCGTTTCCCCCTTGTTCACCAGGTACAACTCGAGCCGATAGAGGTGAGGATGGTCGAAGTGCCATAGCCTCGGGGCGTCGAGAACGGCCGCGGGCACCACAATGTCCTGCGACATTCCCGCCGGGACGCGCGCCTCGAAGGCCGAGGCGTTTTCCATGACCGCGAGGCCCGTCGCATCTTCGATAACCCGGTACCCGACGACCAGCGAGGCATCTTTCTCTGAAGCGTTACGAACGGTCGCCCCGATCTCGAGAGCTGCCGACTTTTTATCCAGGTCCGGCCAAGCGTCGATGCGTACCTTTTCCAGATAAACCGCCGGAGTGAGAATGAGACTTACCGGCCTGGTGATGCCGCCGTCCGGGGCCCAATCATAGGACCGTTCCCGCGGCAGCATGGATTGGGAAAAGGAATTGTCCGTCCGGACGGCGAGGAGGTTCCTTTTTCCCGGCTCGAGGCATGCTGTAATATCGATCGGAAAGGCCGTGTACCCCTTCTCGACATGCTCGCCCGCCGGTCGGCCGTTGACCCAGACGCGGGCCGTATGAAAGACCGCCTCGAATTCGAGACGCGCGACGAGACCCTTCCATGACCGAGGGACGTCGAATTTCCGCCGGTACCAGGCCCCGCCCATGTATTCGGCCGTCTTTTCCGAAACCTGCCAGGTGTGGGGGACTTGAACATCTTCCCAGCCCGTGCCTGCCGGGCCGGGCTTCTGCCAGCCGAGCGCCTCTCCTTCATTCCGCGGGTCTGTCCGGAAGGCCCATGTTCCCGACAAGGGAATGTTCAGGTTCAAGGGCCATTCTTCGGCTTCCCCTCGGACACCCGAGCATGAGCCCCCGACGGCCACCGCCCCGGCGGCCGCCGCCTTGACACCGTCCCCCAGGAACCTCCGGCGCGACCAAGAACCCATGGTGGCCCTCCTCCGGGGTAGTATCGCAACGGCGGGCCGGAAAAATCAATCCCTATTTTGCGGGCTGGACGGGATTCTCCTTGGGCTTATCGATGAGCCCCATCTTGACCAGGGCCATGTCCCCGCGGCTGATCTGCGGGCCGTCCTCGGGCAGGTAGAGCATCACGCCGCCCTTGACCGGCCGCAGGTTGATCCGTCCCTGCCGGGCCAGCTCCCCGGTCACCTCGATCGGGTTGATGCCCTCGAAATAGGATTTGAAGGCCTCGTTGAACCCGCTGTAGACCGAATGGATCCCCTTGTAATTGTCGAGCCGCAGCTTGGCGATGGCCAGCCGCACGAAATCCTCGTGACCGATTTTGCTTTTCATCCGGACCTCCCTGATTTTGATCTTTACAAAGGAAGACGGTCCCCCGGGCCAGGATTCTCACGGCCGCGCAGGCGAAATTCCGTGTCTATGCCCGGCGTTTTGCCTATAATGGAGCCGGATGGATCAAGGAAAGGAGGAGGCGATGACCCGTAAAGTCAAAGAGGTGAAAGCCAAGGTCCTCAGCGTGAAAGGCGAGTGCAGTCTCGGTCACAAGGCCGGGGACGTCGTCCGGTTTACCCAGACGGGCGTCGACGGGAAGATCTGCATCCACGCCCTCTACAGCATGTTGCCCAAGGTCTTCGCCATGATGTTTAATGCCGAATTTCCCTGGGCTCAAAACCCGGACGTGTTGACCCACCCGTGCCCGGACGCGGCCGCTCCGGTTGTCTTCGAGCTGACCAGGATTTACAAGGAATAGCTGACGCGATCGCTTCCCGCTATTTCCCCTTTTTCTCTGGGACGAGCCTAAAGGTTTCGATGGCGTGATGCCCAACCCTCAGGGACAGCCCGCTTTTCCCCGTTTTGAGCGCCGTCCCTTCCTCCTCGATGATGTTGACTTTCTCGGCGGTCTTTACAGGGACAAAAAGCGTCAGGCGCGCCTCGGAGTCCTTCCCCTCGATGTCGTAGACCCGGAGGACGATGGAATCATCATCCTCGGCCTTCTTGATCGTGCTGATCAGGACGTTGGGCGCGGAGAGGGAGAGGAAGCTCATGGATTCCGGAAGCCAAGCGGCCGCGTCGGCCCTGGGCATCCTGTTGACGGCGATCAAGGGATTATTGGGCCGGATGCCCTGCATGTAACCGTTCCGCCAGCCCGGCCCGTGTGAGGTCAGGGAGAACCGGTAGCGGTGGTCGCCTTCCTGGAGGTACCAGTTCCCTTCGCCGTGGCAGCTACGGCGCGAAGCGAGGAGGATCGGTTGCAGGATGGGGTAGGGGACTGGGGAATCCGTCGGGTCCTTGAAGTCGCAGACGGCGACACTTGTCGTCAGCGTTACGCCGAACGCGTCATCGCCGGCGCTGATGAAGTTCTGGACCTCGCGCGGCCGGATATCCGAGCAGAGCTCATCGTAGACGAGGTTCCCATACGCGGGCCCGCCCGTGCCGGCGATTTCGCTCTTGCCGACCTCGACGACACCGAGGGGCACTTCATAAGCCACGCGCCCGCCGTTCGCCGCCACGGGCAGGGCGATACGGAACTCCCGGTAAGGGTCGCCGTCCCAGCCGAGGATGGCCACTTCGCAGTCGATCCGCTTGACGTCGTTCCAGAAGATGAGCTTCTCGGTGACGCGACAGTTCTTAAGCTGCTGGCTCATGGTGTAGACCTTTTTCAATGGGCCCGATTCGGAAGCGCTCAGATACCAGACCGGCGCGCGAGGCCTGGACCTGATATAACTCGGCGCGCTAGTCCTGGGCGTGCTCAGCCGGTCGAAGCCTTCCATGGTCGGCTGCTGGACGCGGCCGAATTCGCCCGCGCCGTTGCCCACGGACTGCATGGTGAAGACCTCGAAGCCCAGGAACTTCTCGGTGTTAAGGACTTCCCTGCCAAGCTCCTTGTCGAAGACGCTCTTGACGCCGCCGGGAGCGAGCTCAATCCTGTAAAAAGCGTTCTCGATGATGCCCGGCTCATGCATCATGGCCTCTTTGCCAGCGCTGGCGTCCTTCTCCGCGGGCACTTCGTCGTAGATGAAATAAAACGTCTTATACCCTAGGCCCGGGACTTTGTTCGCGATGAACTCGACCAGGGAACGGCCCGAGGCTTCGCCCTCAAGGGCAGGGACGAGCTGATAGGGAACGTCCTTCCCGCTGTCGTCGACGATGCGGAATTCCGTATCGTCCGTGGGAAGCCGGCAATCGACCGGGTCAGTCCGGGCCCACGATAGCGGATTGAAAACGACGATCGGGCGCGCGAGCTCGGCCGGAAGCCGAGTCTTAACTCGGTGGGCGATCGCCGTCAGCGCCCCGCCCATAATATCGAGTCCCTCGTCGCGGGCGAACTCGTACTTTTTGCGGAACAGGCGGTCCGTGATTTGCCCTTCCTTTCCGCCCCAGCCGTGGTCGGGATAGATGGCCGCTTGCCAGGCGGCCTTGAGCCGCTCTGCGGGATAGGCCTTGAAGCTCCCGTAGAGCAGGGCCCGGATCGCGCTGAAGGTCTCGGCCGCCGGGAGGAGCCTCCCGGCCTGGCGCTCGGCTGAGATGGCCCAGTGGTGCGTCGGGCCGTGAATATAGAGCCAGAGGTTCGGCCGCTCGCCCGTGATCGTCTCGAGCCGGGCCGTCTTGACGTCGAGCGCCTCGAAGAAGCGCCGGGCCGAGGAATAGCGCATGGTGAGCGGGACGGCCGCCGCGCCCTGAGAGCTCCCGTTCCACAGCTGGATGAGCGGGCCGAAATCCGTCGGCTGGGAGAAATCGACGGAATTGAGAAGCGGAAATTGGGGCGGCAGGCCGCGCGACTCGTGATAATCCTTCCACTTGGCTACCTTCTCAGCGATGGCCTTGGCCCCTTCCGACGGAGCGGCGTTCAGATACGCGGCCGCGTTTCCGTAGTGGCCGGGCGAGTAGGCGAGGACCGATGTCCCGTCCGGGCTGGCCCAGCGGTAGTAGCCCTCATGGTAGCGGCTCATGACCATATACGGGATGCCTGCCTTGGCCAGGATCTGTGGCATCTGCATGGACCGGCCAGGCACGTCGGGATTGAAGTAGACGCGCGAGTCACAGCCGGGGAAGTTCTGCTTGATCCAACGCCGGCCGAAATACGTTTCCCGGATGAGCTGTTCGCCGCTGAGAAGGGATTCGTAGGGCTGGTTGAAGGTCGCGCCCCATTCCATCCGGCCTTCTTTCGTGAAGCGGGCGATATCGTCCCTCCGGTCGGGATGACGCCCGATGTACTCCATGAGGTTGAGCATGTTTTCCATGGTGAACGCGTATCCCGAGTCCTTGGCCAGGAGCGTCAGGGCCGGGCTGATGACGTTCTTGTCCCGGAATTCCACACACTTTTCGGGTGAATCCATCCAGGCGATGTCCTGGTGGCTGGACGAGATGATGGACAAGGCGCCGGCCGCGGGCGCCGGGGCCTTCGATTCGGTCGCTTGGGTCGGTTTCACGGTGGGGCTCCTTCTGTCCTGAGTCGCTCCCGGCAGGGCCATCCCCGCGACGAGAACTGCGGTCAACAGGATATTCCGCCACGGATGATGGGCGCGTGTCATGGACGCCTCCTTGGGCCGGGATAACGCCGGGAGCCTCTCATCGCGAAGTCTTGAGGATGGAGAGGTCCGGCGCGAGGAGCCTCCGGATGGAGGGCTCGTTCATGTTATCGGGCGTGGCCAGGACGACGCCCGTGGCCACGTTCTTCTCATAAGGTTCGCCGCGAAGTCGGGCCACGGCGGTTTTCACGCTCCGGTAGCCCATTTCGAATGGGTCCTGGAGGACCAGGCCCACGATTTCCTTTTTCGCCATGGCCTCGATGAGTTTCGTCGAAGAGTCGAAGCCGACGTGGATGACCTTGCCGGCCAGGCCGTGATCTTCGAGGGCGCGCAGGGCGCCGAAGGTCGTGGATTCGTTGGGCGTGAAGACCGCGTCCACCGTCTGAAACCGGGACAGCAGGTTCTCCATGGTCTGGTAGGCCATCTCGGTCGACGCCCCGCCGTACTGGTTGTCGGAGAGGATCGTGAGGCCGCGGAATTCCGTGCGGATCGTCTCGAGGAAACCATCTTCGCGCTTCATCGTGCCTTCGACGCCTTCGGTCACCCGCATGAGAATGAGACGTCCCCGGCCGCCTGTAAGCTTGCCGATGAGCCCGGCGGCCAGGACCCCGCCCTTGAAGTTGTCGGTGGAGACCAGGGCGATGGAGTCGCCGCCGGAGAGGGCCGTGTTGAAAATGACGGTGGGGATTCCGAGCCGCGCCGCCTCGTTGACCGGACGGACGAGGGCCCTGTCGTCGAGGGGCGAAAGGACCAGGGCGTCTATGCCCGAGCCGGTCAGGGTTTCAACGATCTGGAGCTGTTCGTTCCGGTCGGTTTCACGGAGCGGTCCCTTCCAGATGATCTCGACGCCCAGCTCGCGCGCGGCGGTCAGCGCGCCGGCGTGGATGGACTTCCAGAATTCGTGGGTCGTTCCCATCGGGATGACGGCGATCGTGAGTTTTTTCGCGGCGGCGCCGGCATTCCGATCCGGCCCTTCGGCTCGTCGGCATCTTGTGGCCGTGAATATGCATAGCGCGACAATGAGAAAGAAAAAAGATATGCGCGCCGTCATGGCCCTCCGATGCCGCCACTTGTTTGTCATCATCTGGTTCGTCGGCCCCAATATTACCGCAGTTCGAACTCTCTCTGAAAGTGCTTTCGCACCTCACCACTTCCAACGTATTTTGATAGGAGTCTATAGTTTTTCTGTTCGAATCGGATTCGTCCCGCGATAATAGCTGGATGGATTCTTAGGCTACTAGCAAGGGATTCTAGTTCAGTTGTTGACGGATGTTTCCCGAAAAAGGATTCCTTTACGGTTCCGCAAGGGATAAATGCTTCTTCGGCCACGCGGTCGGCTTCTCGCTCACTAGGATCCTCGAATTCAGCCTTGTGGCCGCGCAAATCCAAATCATCGATGATGATTTCTTTGGACCCGGCATGTTGCCCGATGACATGCCCAAGCTCGTGAAGCAGGCAAAACCAAAAATTGTCGATTCTATCATGCCTGAGGGTAAGCGCGATGACGGGAGTTCCATCCTCCAAGGAAAGCGTCGCTCCGTCGAGATAAGTCTTAGACAGATGGGGGACGGCAAGAAGGGTGATCCCTAATTTGCTCAGATACTCTTTTGCCAGGATCGGGCCATTGTCAAAATTGCTTAGTTTGGCAATATCTCTAAGATTCTCTTGCGTTACAGTACCTTTCTGATATTTAGCCTTTGGGCCGCTTTTCTTAGCCAGGCTTATCACCCTGGTGCACCATGCCAGGAGGGCGTACTTATCCATTTTTTCGTTTTGCCTCGGGCCGTGGCCTTTACGAAAAAGAACAGCGGTTACGGCCTGAATCCCTCCAGCCTGATTTATGAAATCTCGGATATATTCTTCGGCCCTATTCTTGATATCCGCGGACTTGGGTATCCAGCCTCTTCTCGCCATTTCCTTCAAGGGGAACCGCTTCCATTCTAAGTGACCCAGATCCCCAGGAAACTTCGCCCCAGACTCCTGGAGAAGCACTTCCGCCGGGATCCCCAATCCCCTATGAAGGGCTCTCATCATGGCTAGCGATAGTGGTTTCTTGCTGTGGAGGACCTCGGAGACCTTGCTCCGGCTGCCGATAAAGGGGACGAGACCTTGTTGCCCTATTCCCAGTTGGTCGATTCGGAACTTAATGGCATCAATCGGATCGGGCCTTTGAATCGGAAACCGAGATTCTTCATACATTTCGACGAGGGCGGCCAAAAGCTCAAGTTCCTCGGCTTCGGGGCTGCCTGCCGCTGCATCCATAAGCCCCTCTATCCGGGATAGCGTGCGGTCATAGTCCTTTTCCGTTTTGATTAATTTTGTAACCATCAAATAACCTCCGCGTTGACCTTTTCATATTCTTTATGAGTGCCGATAAACCTTATGAATACGGTTTTGCTGGCATAGTGTATCTTGACGACTAATCGATATTTGTTGCCGCCGATATTGAATACAATTCTATTGCCTTTGATAATGCTTATATCCCGATACTCCATCTTAATGTCCGCTGGGCCAGCCCAGTTTGCGTGTTTCGCTTCATACCACCAAGCTTCTAGCGGCCCTTTGGCATCGGCGTGCTTTTCGTAAAAATGTATTAATGTCGGCCGCTTAATCACATGCACGACACCAATATAATATGTTCCCTAATAATTGTCAAGTAATATGTTCCCATAATGGGATATTATTATAATCTACTTAAACGGGCAATAAATGAGTTAGATTTAGGCCCCCTGTCGGAAGTTCTTGATAATCAATGGGCGAGAGAATCGGCCGGGCGGACGCAGATGCTATTTTTCAGGATATATCGAAGTCCGAAGTATGACATTCACTTTCTCAAGGATCTCGTTGTCCCGAACTTTCGGCCTTGATTTCGACCAGTTCCTTGTCCAGGTCGATGGGCGGCTTCGTCCGGAAGTATTCGTCGATCTCGGGAATTGTCAGCGACCGGGAGTTGGCCCGAATGTATCTGCTCCGGGAGAAGGTGTAATTGAAGACGACGGACATGTCGCCGCCCTGCTTCCAGTAGGTTTCGAGCCGGGCGAATCCGCCGTCGGCGTCCCGTTCGACGAAAATGATGCTGCCCACGACGACGCCCCGGACCGCGTTCGCGGCCGGATCCCAAATGAGCCATTGGCTTCCGCCCGATTTCGAAGCCACGCTGCTGAGGAAGAACTTTTCGTCCTGGCCGTCGCCGTTGAGGTCGATGCTTACCGACCTGAGAGGCCGCCCGTCATCGTCGTCGAACTCCTTGCGGGCCTCTTCGCTCAGTGAGTCGTCGGCCTTGGCCGAATGGGCCGTGAAGAATGTCCGGAGGATGCCTGTGGGCTGGGCGGGCGTTTCCTGAAGCGCGGCGCTGAGGGCCAGAACCATGAACGGTACGATCACGGCCGCCAGGCCAACGGGGCGCTTGGGCAACATCAGGGACAAGTATAGCCACGGGCCGGGAAAAGTCAATTTGAGGGGCTCGGCGCCCGTCCGTCCGATCTCGGCCCCGCGTGTGGCCTCTCCCGTGTATAATAGAAATCGACCTGATATTTTCCGCCCCCCTGGAGGTTCTCTTCAATAGGAGACGGCATGAAATCGTCCAAGATCAGCCGGCTGAACGCAGTCATCGGCTCTTATAAAAAAGTCATCGTCGCGTTTTCAGGGGGCGTCGACTCGACCTTACTGCTAAAGCTCTGCTCCGACGTCCTGGGGCGGCGGAACGTCCTGGCCGTCACGGGAGTCTCCCAGACTTACACGAAAGAGGAAAAAACCGCGGCCACTCGGTTTGCGAGGAGCTTGGGTGTTCAGCACGTTCTCCTTGAAACCGATGAGCTGGCCTGCAGCGATTTCGCCGAGAACCCGGGCAAAAGGTGCTACTATTGTAAACAGGAGCTTTTTAATAAAATCGCCGGGCTGGCCTCAAAGATTGGCATCCTGGTTGTTTTGGACGCGACCAACGTCGACGACCTGGCCGATTACCGCCCCGGGAGGCAGGCGGCGGAGGAACGGGGGGTCATAAGCCCGTTCGTCCTGGCGGGATTCACGAAAAAGGATATCCGGGAACTTTCAAAAAAGCTCGGGCTCCCGTCCTGGGACAAACCGGCCAATCCCTGCCTGGCCAGCCGCGTTCCCTACGGCACGCGAATCACGGAGGAGATCCTCGAAAAGATCCACGCCGGGGAAAAGTTCATCCGGGGTCTCGGTTTCCCCGTCGTCAGGCTCCGCCATCACGGCGAGCTGGCCCGGCTTGAGATCCCCGCCCAGGATTTCCCCCGAATCCTCAAGCGTCCGATCTTGCAGAAGATCGTCGCGCACCTCAAGTTACTCGGCTATATTTGGGTCGCCCTGGACATCGAGGGCTACCAGACGGGAAGCCTCAATCGTTCGCTGGGCTCTGTGGCATCGGACAAACAGTGAGAGATGCCGTTGGCGGCGGAACCTTAAGTCTGCGTTTTCGTCTTTCAGAGCCTCGCCCTCCGAAGCCTAAGAGCGTTCCCAACCACTGATACGGAGCTGAAGCTCATGGCGGCGGCAGCAAAGATCGGGCTCAGGAGAATGCCGACAAAAGGATAGAGCACGCCTGCGGCGACGGGAATACCGAGGGCGTTATAGGCAAAGGCAAAAAAGAGGTTCTGCTTGATGTTCCGCATCGTAGCCCTGCTTAACCTCCTCGCCCGCACGATCCCTCTCAGATCGCCTTTCACCAGGGTCACCCCCGCGCTCTGCATCGCGACATCCGTTCCGGTCCCCATGGCAATGCCAACGTGGGCCTGGGCAAGCGCCGGCGCATCATTGATCCCGTCTCCCGCCATGGCGACAATCCTTCCCTCAGCCTGGAGCCGTTTGACGGTCTCGGCCTTCTGGCCGGGCAGGACCTCTGCTATGACCTCGTCGATGCCGAGCTTTTTCGCCACCGCCTCGGCCGTTGTCCTGCTGTCGCCGGTCAGCATGACGACGCGAATGCCTTCGCTGTGGAGTGATGCGATGGCCTCCGATGTCGTTTCCTTGACGGGATCTGCAACGCCAAGGAGTCCGGCGGGTCTTCCGTCCACCGTAACGAACATGACCGTCTGACCGTCACGGCGCATGGATTCAGCATTCGATGAGATTCCACCGGGATCAATGCCGAGTTCGTCGAGAAGCTTGCGGTTGCCCAGGTTAACCTTCCGGCCTTCGACCATGCCCGTTACGCCCCGACCGGTCAAGGACTCAAAGGATTCCACCTTTGACGGCAAAATGCCCTTTTCGCGTGCGCCTGTCACAATCGCAGCGGCCAGGGGATGTTCGCTCCCCATCTCTATGCTTGCCGAAAAATAGAGTAGCGCTTTCTCATCAAATCCCCCCGCCGTGAGCACGTCCACAAGCTTTGGCTTTCCCACAGTGAGCGTGCCGGTCTTGTCCGTAACGAGTGTGTCCACTTTCTTCATGACCTCGATCGCCTCCGCGTTCTTGAAGAGCACCCCGCCGGTAGCTCCCTTGCCCATGGCGACCATAATCGACATGGGAGTTGCGAGCCCCAGGGCGCAGGGGCAGGCGATGATGAGCACGGCAACCGCGTTGACGAGGGCGTAAGCCATCCGCGGCTCGGGCCCGATCCATGCCCAGACCACGAAGGTGAGAACCGCAATCCCCACCACGATCTGGACGAAATAGCCCGCAACGATATCCGCCAATTTCTGGATCGGCGCGCGGCTCCGCTGGGCTTCAGCCACCATATGGACGATCTGCGCCAGAAGTGTCTCGGCCCCGACCTTTTCTGCCTTCATGATCAGTGTGCCGGTGCCGTTCACGGTCGCGCCGATCACCCGGTCTCCGGACTGCTTCATCACCGGGATTGGCTCACCGGAGATCATCGATTCATCCACACTGCTGGACCCTTCAGTAACCGCGCCGTCAACCGGGACCTTTTCACCCGGCCGCACACGGAGGATGTCTCCGGTCTTAATCTGTTCCAGGGGGACATCCTCTTCATTCCCGTCCCGGATACGGCGGGCCGTTTTTGGCGCCAGGCCGAGGAGGGCCTTGATCGCGGCACCAGTCTTTGTCCGCGCCCTTAGTTCGAGAACCTGCCCGAGAAGCACCAGCGTTACAATGACCGCAGCAGCCTCGAAATAGGTGCCAACCTCGCCGCTTTCGTTCCGGAAGGATGCAGGGAATATTTTCGGGAAGAGTGCCGCCACGATACTGAAGACATAGGCAAGGGAAACACCAAGCCCGATGAGAGTGAACATGTTCGGGTTCCAGGTCACAATTGACTGCCAGCCGCGAACGAATAAAGGTCGGCCACTCCAAATCACGACGGGCGTGGCAAGAATCAGCTCTATCCACTGCATGATTCCAGGGGAGAGGAAACGGTCGATTATGGAGAGACCTGGGATGAAGTGGCGCATGGCGATTAAAATCAGAGGGATTGTCAGCAGAACGCTGATTTTGAATCGGAGTGTCATGTCGATGAGTTCAGGGTTTTCTTCCTCTTCGGCAGTCACGGTTTTTGGCTCGAGGGCCATTCCGCATATAGGACAGTTCCCCGGAGCGTCCCTGATGATCTCGGGATGCATGGGACAGGTATAAATTTCAGCCTCTTTCAAGCCCCCGGTGTTTGCCTCAACAGTCTTTGCTGCCATGTATGCTTCCGGATTCTTTTCGAATTTTTCTTTACACGTTTCGGAACAGAAGTGGTATGTTGCGCCTTGATATTCTGTTGTTGCAGCCGCGTTCTTTTCATCTACGGTCATTCCGCAAACAGGATCTGTGGCTTTCATTCTCTTCTCCAATCAACAGAAAATGCCCGCTCCTCAGCTGACGAGCGCCGGTGTCAGTCGCAAATCCCTCGAGACATAACCTCGATGCCGTATCTCCAGGCGATGATCCTGAACTTATTTGTGCTCGTGCATCGCCTTGATTTTGGCTCCCATGTCCTGGAGTTTTTTCACGGTCTCGGGGTCCTTGGCCGTCAGCCTTATCACGATGCCGTCCTTGGTGTTCTCGGTGACAACCATGGCGCCTTTCAGGCCCATCATGTCCATCATGGGACACGCGCCCGCCTCTTTCATCGCCATGGTGCCCTGGCCGTGGGACATACCCTGCTCGTGAGTCATAGGCATGGCTTTCTTCTCGAGCGTCATGCCGCACTTCGGACACTTGCCCGGCTCATCGGACTGCACCTCCGGATGCATCGGGCAGGTATAGACGTCCTTCATGTCCGCGTCTTTCCCGATATACTTGGCCGGATCTTTTATGAACTTTTCTTTACAGCCCTCGCAGCAGAAATAGTACGTTTTCCCTTGGTATTCATAGGTCGCTTTGGCCTGGGATTTGAGCATCGTTTCCCCGGTCACCGCGCAAACGACTTTCTCATCGGTCTTCTGCTGGGCAATGCCCGCCGACAAGATCATTAAAGATAGAAACACGAACACAACCAACACCATTGATTTTTTCATTGAAAACCTCCTTGATTCGTTAGTTTATCGTTGACGACATGCTCGCGCGTTCGCTGAACCGCGTCCTCGGGCTATTATGTGGAGCATCTCCTCTCAATGTCCTCTCAGATGGGGAACCGGGATTTGACTGGCGTCCACTGTTCCATGCTTCATCTCATAGCGCCATTTCCAGATGGCGTAGATCGGGGGATAAACCAGAAGCTCCAGGATGAAGCTTGTAAAGACGCCGCCGATCATCGGGGCGGCGATGCGCTTCATCATGTCCGAGCCCGTTCCCAAGGACCACATGATGGGAATGAGGCCCATGAACATCGCCGTCACGGTCATCATCTTGGGCCGGATCCGCTTCACGGCCCCGTGAATGATCGCCTCATTGAGGTCCTGGAATGTCTTCATGCGCCCCTGCCGGACCATGTCGTAATAGGACAGGTCGAGGAATAAGAGCATGAAGACACCTGTCTCCGCGTCCAATCCCATGAGGGCGATCATGCCGACCCAGACGGCGATCGAAACGTTGAACTTCAAGATGAAAAGGAACCAGACGGCGCCGATGAGGGAGAACGGCACGGCCAGCATGACGATGCCCGCTTTGACCGGGGACTTGGTGTTCATATAGAGCAGGAGGAAGATGATGAAGATCGTCAGGGGGATGACGACCTTGAGCCGTTCTTTCACCCGCAGCATATTTTCGTATTGCCCGCTCCACTGGAGGGAATAGCCCGCTGGCAGGGTCAGCTTCTCCTGGACAATCTTCTTGGCCTCGGCCACGTAACTCCCGACATCCCGGCCGGTGATATCGACATAGACGTACCCGGCGAGCATGGCGTTCTCGTCCCGGAGCATGGACGGTCCGAGCGTCAGGTGGATGTCGGCCAGCTGTTCCAGCGGAATCTGGGCGCCGGACATGGTCGGGACGAGAACGCGGCGCAACTTGTCCAGGTCGTCCCGGAGCTCGCGGGCGTACCGGACGTTCACCGTGTATCGCTCTCGGCCCTCCACGGTCGTCGTCACGGGTTCCCCGCCGATGGCCGACATGATGATCATCTCGACTTCCTTGATGGTCAGCCCATACCGGGCGATGTCCTGGCGCCGGATGTCGAAGTCGACGAAATAGCCGCCCGTCACGCGCTCGGCGAAGATGCTCCTCGTCCCCTTGACGTCTTTCAGGATCGTCTCGAGACTGGTCCCGATCTTTTCGATCTCTTTTAAGTCCGCCCCGTACACCTTGATGCCGATGGGCGTTCGGACGCCCGTCGAAAGCATGTCGATCCTGGCCTTGATGGGCATCGTCCAGGCATTGGAAACGCCCGGGAACTGCATTTTCTGGTCCAGCTCATTGACCAGCTGCTCCCAGGTGATGCGGTCGCGCCAGATGTGTCGGAACGGCCTTTGCATCCAGCCGGGGAGCGAGGAATACCAGCGTTTGGCCGGCCGCCACTCGCTTTCCGGCTTCAGGACGACCGTTGTCTCCATCATGCTGAACGGGGCGGGGTCGGTCGACGTCTCCGCCCGGCCCGCTTTGCCGAAGACCCGTTCGACTTCGGGCGTGTCTTTGAGGACCTTGTCCATCGTCTGGAGGAGATTCTGGGCCTCGGTCACCGAGATCCCGGGAAGGGTCGTCGGCATGTAGAGGATGGTTCCTTCGTTAAGCGGGGGCATGAACTCCGACCCGAGCTTGAAAAAGACGGGCACCGTCACGGCCATCAGGATAAGGGCCCCGGCAATAGTGGCTTTGCGGTACTTGAGGACGAATTCGCAGGCCGGCTCGTAGATCCGGAACAGGACCTTGCTGATCGGATGCTTCTCTTCGGGGTAATAGCGGCCGACCGTGATCGTGTTCACGACCCCCGAGAGCCATTTCGGCCGGAAATGCTTGTAGTCCATGCGGGTGAAAAGCATGCGCATGGCCGGGTCGAGGGTGATGGCCAGGACGGCGGCGATGGCCATGGCCAGATTCTTGCTGTAGGCCAGCGGCTTGAACAGCCGCCCTTCCTGGTCGACGAGCGTGAACACGGGCAAGAAGGCGACGGCGATGACGAGGAGCGAAAAGAAAACCGAAGGTCCGACTTCCTTGAGAGCGTTCAGCCGGACCAGGTGATAGTCGCCCTTCCGGCCTTCGGCCTGCCAGAGCTGCAGCTTCTTATACGCATTCTCCACTTCGACGATGGCCCCGTCGACGAGAACGCCGATGGAGATGGCGATCCCGGAGAGGGACATGATGTTGGACGTCAGCTTCATGCCGTAAAGGGGGATGAACGCCAGCAGGACCGAGATCGGGATCGTGACGATGGGAATGGCGGCCGAAGGGAAGTGCCAGAGGAAAAGCAGGATGATGATGCTGACGATGATCATTTCCTCGATGAGCTGGCTCCTGAGGGTTTCGATCGACCGCTTGATCAGCACCGACCGGTCGTAGGTCGTCACGACTTCGGCTCCGGCGGGCAGAGAAGGCTGGATCTCCTTGAGCTTTTCCTTGACCCGGTTGATGACGTTCAAGGCGTTCTCTCCGGAGCGCATGATCACAATGCCGCCGACAGCATCCCCCTGACCGTCGAGGTCGGCGACGCCGCGCCGGATCTCGGGTCCCAGGGCGACTTGGGCAACATTCCTGACGAGGACGGGTGTCCCGGACATGTCGTTCTTGACGACGATGTCTTCGATGTCTTTGACCGACTTGGCGTAGCCGCGGCCCCTGACCATGTATTCTTTTCCCGAGAACTCGACCAGCCGGCCGCCGACATCGTTATTGCCGTCCCGGATCGCCTCGATGACCTTCATCAGGGGGATGTTATAGGCCTGGAGGGCGTGGGGGTCGACGTTGACCTGATACTGTTTCTGGAAGCCTCCGACGGAGGCGACTTCGGCGACCCCGGGGACGCCCTGAAGCCAGTAGCGCATGTACCAGTCCTGGAAGCTGCGCAGCTGGGCCAAGTCGTTCTTACCCGACTTGTCGACGAGGGCGTACTGATAGATCCACCCTACGCTCGTCGCGTCGGGCCCCATTTCCGTCTGGACGCCTTGCGGAAGCCGGGGTGTGATCTTGCTCAAGTATTCCAGCGTGCGGCTTCGGGCCCAGTAGATGTCCGTTCCGTCCTGGAAGATGACGTAAACATAGGAAAACCCGAAATCGGAATAGCCGCGGATGGCCTTGACCTTGGGCGCTCCAAGCATGGACGTCACGATCGGATAAGTCACTTGGTCCTCGATGACATCGGGGCTCCGGTCCCACCTCGAATAGATAATGACCTGGGTGTCCGAGAGGTCGGGGATCGCGTCCAGCGGAATGTTCTGGATGGCGTAGATCGCGCCAACGATGGCCGCGGCGACGAAAATGATAACGATGTACTTATTTTTGGCCGAGAACTCGATGATTTTTTCAATCATGCTTTTGTTCTCCCGCCGCGGCCTTGGTCATCCGGCTGAGGGCGGCCTTGAGGCTCGACTCCGAGTCGATGAGGAAGTTCGCGGACGTCACCACGTTCTCGCCGTCGCTCAATCCGTCGAGGACCTCATACACGTCCTCCCCCTTGACGCCGAGCGTGACCTCGCGCGGCTCGAAGTACCCGTCGCCCTTGGCGACGAAGACGATCTTCGAGACCCCCGCGTCGAGGACGGCGCCGGCGGGGACGGCCAGTTTTGTTCCGTAACTGACGTGGATCGCGAGGTTGGCGAACATCTCGGGCTTGAACTTGAGGTCGGGATTGTCGATTTCGATCCGGACCTGGTTCGTCCGCGTCTCGGGTTTGAGATAAGGATAAATGTAAATGATTTTCCCGATAAAAGATTCCCCGGGATAATAGGAGAGCGAAACTTTCACCTCCTGGCCCGCCTTGATGAAGGGTAGTTCATATTCGTAGACCTCGCCGAGGATCCAGACTCTGGAGAGGTCGGCGATCCTGAAAAGGTTCTCGCCAGCCATGATTTTCTGCCCCTGGACGACGTTCTTCTCGATCACGATCCCGGATCCCGGAGAATAGACGGTTACGATTTTCTTGAATTGCCCGGTGCGCCCGAGCTCTTCGACCTGGCTGTCCGTGACGTCCCAAAGCCTCAGCTTCTCCCGGGCGGACTTGAGGATGGACGAAGCATCGCCGAACGTCTTGCCGGCTTTGAGAGCGATCAGGTACTCCTGCTGGGCCGAGACGAGGTCGGGGCTGTAGATGTCGAAAAGGGGTTCGCCCCTCCGGACGGCTCGACCCGTGGAATTCACGTAGAGTTTTTCCACCCAGCCGTCGAATTTGAGGTTGATGATCGATAAATTCGGTTCGGCATAGTCGACCAGGCCGACGGCGCTGATAAACTTGTGGATGTGCTGGGATTGCACGGGGGCCGTCTTGATCCCGATGAGCTGCTGCCTCTCCGAACTGATCCTGACTTGGACCCGTCCACCGACCTCGGTGACGGTGCCGCTCTCCTCGACTTCGAAGGGCACCATGTCCATGCCCATCGAGTCCTTGCCCGGCTTATCGGAAACCTCGTTGGGGCTCATGGTCGATCGGTACATGGTCTTTTTTTTCGGGGGGGCCGGGGCTTGACCGGCGGCCGGCTTTTCCTCGGTCTTGACGGGCACGAGCTTCATGCCGCATATGGGGCAGTCGCCCGGTTTGTCGGATGTGTAGGTCGGGTGCATGGGGCAGGTGTAAAGCTTCGCCTCCGATCCCAGCTTCACTTTTTCCGTCTGGCCGACGTCCTTTCCGGCCGGCCCCGGCGCGGCGGCTTTTCCGCCGCTTCCCGTGCAGGCCAGCGCGAAGATGACGGCGCCCGCGACGAGGGCAAAGACTGCGACCTTGATGATAGTTTTCACTGTTTCCCTCCCCACTTCACGATCTCTTTCGCCGAGTATTCCTCCAGCCGGGCGATCGCACTCCAGAGGCCGGTGAGTTCCTTGTAATAGGCCATTTGATATGAGAAATAGGTATTGATATCGGCCAGCAGCGCCAGGAAGTCCGTCTTGTTGACTTGGTAGCTGGCGAGCGACGATTCCACGGTCAGCGAGGCCTGTGGAATGATCTTATCCTTGTAGAGCCTGATCAGGCTCTCGGCCGACCGGGCCTTGAGATAATCCTCAGTAACCATGAAGATCACGTCATTCTTCGCGGAGGTGAGGCCGCTTTTCGAGCTTTCGAGGCGGGTCACCGATTCCTCGAGCATCTTGGACTGCTTCGTCTTGCGATAGAGCGGGATCTCGAACCCCACCATGACCTCGTACATGCTGGGGAGACGGCCCTTGAATTCCCAGCCCGCTCCGACCACGAAGTTGGGCGAGAGCTCCTTCCTGGAGAGGTCCACCATCTTCCCCCCCTCCTCGACCATCAGGGAGGCTTCCCTGACCATGGGGGAGTTCTCCGCCGCGGCTTTCTTGATCTCCTCAAGCGACATGGGAAGGTTCTCGACTCCCTGGTCCTGGGGCATCCCCAGGGGTTTGTCCGCGGGGAAATCGAGAAGCAGGTTGATGCGGGCCTGCAAGGACGTGATCATTTCGGCCATCGGCGTGATCATCTCGTCCATCCTCGAAATCTCGACCTTGGCCTTCAGGACGTCCGTCTGAACGCCGCTCCCGACGGAGTACTTCGTTTCGGTCAATTCCAGCGCTTTTTCGAGCAGGGCCTTCTGTTCCCGGAGGATGGTAATGGACTTGTGCAGGGCGTAAAGCTCGAAGTAGGCGGTTTTGACGTCCCGGAGAACGCCGAGGACGACCGCGTTGCGGACCTCATTCTGCCTCTCGAAAGCCTTCCCCGCGATTTCACCCCTCAGCCGGAGCTTGCCGGGGAAGGGGATGGGCTGGGAGAATGACAGCCCGACCCCGCTCATCACTTCCTGGCCGATGGTGAATTGCGGGAAGCCCATGTTCTTCAGGTCGAGGGAGACCATCGGGTCGGGCAAGCTTTTCTCCTGAGGGATGCGGAAGGACGAAGCTTTCGCCTCGAGCCCCGCCGACTTGATTTTCGGATTTCTGTCCAGTGCCTGTTTCAGGAGGTCGTCGAGGCGCGCGGCGTCTTGCTGGGCGGCTAAGAAGCCCGGGAACAGAATTATTAGGCCGATGAATAAATTCTTTTTCATGATCACCTCCCGCCGACGGCCTTTATTTAGGGCCGGAGCGCAATACGCAGGTCTTATCGTGATTGATGAAAAGCGCCGTGACGCCTTTCTTAATCGGGACAAGTGCGGCAAAGGCCAAGACGGCCAACAGAATAATGGTCAAGAATGTCCTTTTTAGGGGCAGAGGAATCCTCGACGGCTGGCCCAGAAGATGCCCGGCCCTCTCCGCCGTCGGGTCGAAGAACCAGGACGCCGCCGGACCGCTGAGCTTCTGGACCTTCAGGAGCGAACCGGCGAGATCCGCCGGGTCGGCTTTGAGCGCGACGGAATGAGCGTCCGCGGTTATCTCCGCCGTCAGGGAATAGGCCTTCTTAAGGAACCGGCTGACCGGGAGAAAAAACAGAAAATCCGACAGGAAAGATACGGCCAAACCTTTGAGGGGGTCCTTCGACGCCCGGTGATGAGATTCGTGGAGAACGACCGCCCGGAGCTCCTTTTCGTCCAGAATATCCATGAGCTTCGTGGACAGAAAGACCCGCGGCCTCAGGAATCCGCCCGTGAAAGCTAAAGGCATGCGATCCTCGAAGACCGTGACGTTTTCCAGAAAAGAAAGTCGGGAGGCCTCTCCGGACGGCACGGCGTTGCGCTCGGCCCGGTCCACAAAAGCCATGGTCCGCAGGATTCTCAGGGCCGTTCGAGAAAGGGCGAAAAGGAAGGAGAATGACATGAAGACGAGGAGGAGCGCTTGGCCCGTCTCTCCGAGAACCTGCAGGAACGGCGCAATCCCCAGGCAGCGGACAGCGCACATCGCCGCGTCCGGGCTCGGCAGGGAAACGAGCAGGACCGCCGTCTCCGGATGCCGGTAGAGCTCGAGCAAGAGGATCAGGAAGACCAGGGAGAGCCCTCCAAGGAGGAGGCCGAGACGACCCTTCGTCCTATTTGCGCTTCCCATTTTTTTTCTCGGAGATGAGCTTTTCGAGCTTGTCGATATCTCTTTTCGGCATCCTGGAAAAAACATCGGCGAAGGCCGAGACGGCCAGGTCCGGCGAGACCTCGAAGGCCCGGCGGACGAGATTTTCCGTGACGCCGCCTTCATAGGCTTGTCTGGTTATGGCCGGAGTGAAGAGGATCGTCCCCGAATCGCGGTCCTTTTTAATGAGGCCCTTCTTGAACAGCCGGTCCAGGACGGTCAGGGCCGTCGTGTAAGCGATGTCTTTTTCCCTGCGGATCTCATTGTAGAGGTCACGGCCTATCATCGGTCCTTTTGTCCAGAGGATCTCCATAAGGGGCCGTTCAAGTTCCTCGGATAAGGGGGCCAATCCTTTCCTTTTCGATAGGATTAATAATTTCACGCAGCCATTCTATTCTACGCTCTGTAGTATGTCAAGTCCGCCGGGTCCATTTTCAGCGCCGCGGCGCGCCTGCGTCTTCGCGACGCTTGCCCACGGCAGGGCCTTTTTCCGCCGCCCCTAGCATCTGTCCCTTACTGGAAATGACGCCCGGAGCCCGGTTGACTTTGCCCGGCCGACTCTTAAAATAGGTGTACATTCTCGGCAATAGGGTCTGAACGGGCGGGCCGCCTCAGGGGGCCCTGATGGAGGAACCATGAAAAGATTCCACGTCGTACTCGGAGCGCTGCTATTCTTATCGGTCCTGTCCCTATCTTTCGTTTCCGCCCAGAAGGCCGAGGTCAAGCTGACCCCGCTGGAGGAACTGGGGAAGCGCCTGTTTTTCGACAAGAACCTGTCCAACCCCTCGGGCCAGGAGTGCGCGGCCTGCCACGGGCCGGCGACCGGATTCACCGGCTCGGATGAGGCGATCAACAGGACGGGCGGCGTCTACGAAGGCGCGGTCAAGGGCCGGTTTGGAAAGCGCAAACCGCCGACTGCGGCCTACGCCGGGGACAGCCCGAAGCTCCATCAGGACGAGGTCGGGAATTTCATCGGGGGCATGTTCTGGGACGGTCGGGCGGCGGGCGATACACTGAACGACCCGCTGGCCGAGCAGGCCCTCGGCCCATTTTTGAACCCCCTCGAACACAATATGCCCGACAAAAAGAGTATTGTCACGGTCGTCCAGAAGTCCGATTATGCCGGACTGTTCACGAAAATCTGGGGTCCCGGCGCTTTGGACGCTGAAAAGAACGTGGACAGATCTTACGTCCGGATCGGCCGGGCCCTGGCCGCCTACGAGCGGTCGGCCGAGGTGAGTTCGTTCAGCTCGAAATACGACGATTTCTGGCGGGCGACCAAGGCCAAGGGGCTGAAAGTAGAGGACATCGGCCCGTCCAACGCCAAGGATTTCGAAAATCTGGGGCTCTCCGATGCCGAGCTCAAGGGCCTCGTTCTCTTTAATACCAAGGGCAAGTGCGCCAAGTGCCACGTCGTGGAGTCGGAAGGAGGCAAGCCGCCCGTGTTCACCGATTTCACCTTCGACAATCTCGGGGTTCCCAAGAATCCCCAGAATCCGTTTTACCGCCAGGACAAAATGTATAACCCCGACGGGGCCAACTGGGTGGACAAGGGGCTCGGCGGCTATCTCGAAACGGCCGTAAAGTACAAGGCTTTCGCGGCCGCCAACATGGGCAAGCACAAGGTGCCGACGCTCCGGAACGTCGACCTGAGGCCAGCCCCCGGGTTCGTCAAGGCGTTCACGCACAACGGCTACTTCAAGAGCCTGAAGGACGTCGTCCATTTCTATAACACCCGGGACATGGCGGGCGCGAAGTGGCCGGCCGCCGAGGTCGCGGCGAACATTAATTCCGAGGAGATGGGAAATCTCGGCCTGACGGACAACGAGGAAAACCTCATCGTCGAGTTCATGAAGACTCTATCAGATCGTCGCTAGCGGCTGATGATCGCGTACCGGACGACCTTCACGAAATCGCCTTCCTCGGCGAAATAGATGCGGCCCTGCGGGTCCGCGACATAAGGCGTGCCCTTGACGTCCAATGTATCCACCTGCTTCCCGTTTTCGAAAATGTCTACTTTCTTTTGCTGCCGGGGGTCCAAAACGTGAAACGCAACGAAAACGCGGCCGTTACTCCCGACGATGTTGGCGGCCGTGGAGAGGAAAACCCGGCGCATTTTCCTTATGGGGCTAAAGAGGGGGCTTTCCCCCTTGAGGGTTTGCTCGAGACGCCAACCCCTAAACACTGAGACTTCGTATTTATTTGGGTTGAGAGCGAAAATCTGCCCATCCTTCCCGCAGTCGAAAAGCAGCGGCGCGCTGAACATCGGCATGTCTTTCATCTCTTCGAACTCGGCCGGGACGGTGAAGGGTTCCCCAAACGATGCCAGGAGTTTTCCGGACTCGTCGAAAACGTGGAGGATCTTCCCCGCGTGAGGTCCGATGCCCACAAGATCTTCCGTCCCCGGACAGCCGATCGAGGAAATCATAAAATCCACGAGAAAAGAGCGGACAAAATTGCCGTACGCGTCATATACGATGATCTTGCGCTGGTCGTTGACGTAGACGGTTCCCTTCGGCGTCACAGCGATGCCGGAAAGGTCCGTAGCCTCTTTGGGCCCTTGCCCGGCCGGAACGCTGATATTCCTCAGGAATGACCCGTCGTTCTTGAAAATGCGGATCAGCCTGTCCTTGTAGTCCAGGATATAGATGTTGCCGGCCCCGTCGAGGTCGATCCTCGAAACCGACCCGAGCACATAATTCTCGTTGCCCTCCGCGGTGCCGATGACAAGGTCGGGTTTGAGCGTGATCCGCGGCGCCTGCCCCAGCGATCCCAACTCTCCCGAACCGACCATTGCGATCCCCACAGCGCACAACAAACAAACTGCCCCAAGAACGGTTAAGAAACTGATTTTTCTCATAAATCCCTCCCCTTACTGGCGGACCTTTGCCCGGACCAAACCTTCTCTAAATAATGCGCCCCCCGAGCCCGCCGCGTTTAGCACCGCCCCCAAGCCAGATTCGACCCTCCGGCGAGAACGCGGACGCCAGCGCCCGGGGCGCGTTCACCCGCGTGGTTTTGTCGTGACAACTTTATAGCGTTTCACAACGGCATCGCTCCCGTCCTCGGGAGTCTCGATGGTGTAGAAATAGCCGCCGTTGGCCAGCGCGACTGGCTTTCTGGGCGCTAGCAGGCCGTCCCACCCGTCATACTTGGGGACGCCCACTCTGCCCCGAAAGATGCCCTGGCCGTCGAACACATCTCCGACAAGCTCGCGATCCCCTTCGTGGCTTTCGAACGTAACCACGAGCAAGTAGTCGTCCTCAAGGAGGAAAAGATCAGCGACAGGCGGCACCCGGTCGGGAACGTCATTGACCACTCTAGACTTAGGGTCCTTCGACTTAAAACCGTCTCTCTCCGCCGGCGTGACCTCCCTGGGCTGTCCATTTTTGCGGATCTTCCGAAGAAGCTTTCCATCCGGCGAGACAACGTTGATTTCGTATCGATCCGTCACGGCATACCAGAGGCGGTCGCGGGAATCGACTTGATACTTGACCTGAGTCCTATAGGGATCGCTGTGATAAATCCCCTGGGTGTCGCGACGGACGCCCCACTCATACTCATATATCTCATGGATCGGATGGCCGGTCGGGCTGCATTTCGTCAGGACCAGCAGTTGCCGGTCGCGGGTGTTCGGCAGGAATTTCATGACCAGGACATACATGTTCGAAGCCGAATCGAGCCGGACGAGATCCGCCCACATATCGATGCGGGATACGTTGAGAAAATTGAAATCCCTATCAAAAGCCGTCACACGCCTCTGCCGGCCGTCGAGGACGATGAGCCGGCCATCGGACGCGAACCAGGGATCAAAAAAACCAAACTCTCCCGGGCCCTGGCCGGATTTGAAGTCCTTGCGGAAGGTTTCGCGGCCGGCAGAATCAAACTTGATGAGGGTATTTTCTTTTCCGGAAATTACGCAGAGGGAGCCGGCCTTATCGACGAGGACGCCATAAGGCTCCCATCCCGCTTGCTTGAGGGTCAAATCGAGGACGAACTTAACGTCGACAAGGGGAGGACGAGCCCGTTCCTCATTGACGATTTCGGAAAAGCCCTCGGCCTTCGGAATCTTCTGCCGGCCGCTCCCCTGGGCCATGAGAAATGCGCATGAAGCAAGGGCAATGCCTAACACAGCGGATATTCGCCCAGTTCTCAAATCGGCCTCCTTGTCGCGATCGTGGATGCCGATACCCCCAACCCTTGCTCTGAAAGTACAGCTTTCCGAAGGCAAAAGTCAAGACGGCGGGCCCACGCGCGACCGCGTCGAAGATCGTTGCCTTCGCCGGCCTCGCAAATTTCGGGAATGGTCGGACTCCATTAAAGAGCTTGTCGTCCGCCGGATGTGGCGGACGGATTCCCCGCATTGACAAACCGTGGAAAGCCGCTCTACACTAAAAACATCATCCTTCCTGGGAACGAGCATGTCCGGCAAAAGGAGAAAACCATGAATTGCTTGAAGCTCTGCCTTATTCTCTGTCTGATCGCCTTAGTGCCGATAACCGCGCCGTCCGTCCAACAGAAGCCGTATCCCGTTGTGACCGAGGTCAAGGACGGGGTCAAGACCGTCACCAACCCCGACTTCCCCCGAGACGGCCGCTTTATCGCCAAGCTCACGGAGGAAATGTCGTGCGGCGGAGAGGGGAGTCCTGAGGCCGCCCTATTGAACAAGCCCTTGCGCCTCGACGTCGACGCCCAGGGCAATGTCTATGTCATGGATTACGGCGACGTCAACATCAAAGTCTATGACGGCCAGGGCCGCTTTCTCAGGAGTATCGGGCGGCAGGGCCAGGGGCCGGGCGAGTTCGGCGGCATCGCCGAGTTCAACCTGATGACAGGCGGTAAGATTGGAATCCTCGACTCCAGCCAAAGCCGGGTAATTATCATGACGACCGACGGACGATATGTCTCCGGCTTTCCCCTCGAGGGATTCTTCTCAACGTTGGCCATCGACGGGCGGGACCGGCTTTTCCTCGCCAAGCGGGCGGCCGTCAAGGAGCCCGACAAACTCTCGACGGATTTCCAGGAAATCCCCTACGTCACGAGTATCTTCCGCACGGACCTTGCCGGAAAAGCGATGGCGCACTTGGTGGATCTTCTCGGCGAATCCATGGTCATGAAGGCTTCGGGCGGGGGCGGCGTAGTCGGCATGGGAGGTCTCTACGCGATCGTCTGGAATATCAACCACGAAGGGAAGCTTTACGGCGGCTTTAACTTGGATTACACGCTCGGCGTTTACGGGGAGGACGGCAAAAAAGAATTTGCCTTCGGCCGCGAGTTTACTCCCGTCAAGAACGTGCGTTTCAAAGGGATGGTCGGACAGAAGAAGACAATGCCCGCCTTCCACAATATCATCATCGATGAAAACGGAAATCTCTGGATCGAACTTTTCCAGGCCGAGAATGCCAAGGGCGTCCTTTACGACGTCTTCTCGCCGGACGGGACTTACAGCAAACAGGTTTCGATCGAGCAGAGGATCGGTGCCTTTAAAAATGGAAAAATCTACAGCATCCTCCGGCCCCAGGAGGGATATCCCTCGATCAAGCGATACGGCATGGAGCTCGTGCCGAGCGGGAAGTAGACGTACCTCCGCGACTTCAAGAACGGCTTTGTCTACGCCCTCAAGAAGAATGAATCAGGGTTTGTATCGGCCGTGAGAATGAAAATCAAGGAATGAGATATAGGGAGGTTGCCGATGTCGTGGAATGACGCGCGTAAGCCGACAGGAGCCGTTTTCCTCCTGATTCTCCTGATGGCGGCCGCTGGACTCTCCGCCCAGGACATCATCGAAAATCCCGCTAAGCCGCCGGCGCCAAACGCGGGCCGCGTTCTTCAGCTCACGGAGGTCGTGCGCATCACCGACGAAAGCGGGCCGTTTTATTTCAAACAGCCGGCCGATCTCCAAATCGCCGCCGACGGCTCGATTTTTTACGGCGACTGGGATGAATTTCTTTATAAGTTCGACGCCAAGGGAAAGTTCTTGAAGAACCTGATGAAGAAGGGCGAGGGACCCGGCGAGGTCCGGGAATACGGGGATGTCCTATTGGGGAAGGATAAGGTCGTCCTCCTCGACACGATGTCCAACAAGATCCTCACGATGGACTTCGATGGGAAATTGCTCGACGAGTTCGGACTCGGCCAGAAGCGCTTCTCACGCCTGATCGCTGTTTATAATGGCAAGTTTTACGTCCTGGATTATGTCCGGAAGGATTTCGAACGGAAAAGCGGCCTGAAGGAAATCGGTCACGATCTCTACGTCGTTACCCGGAAGGGCAAGGTGACGAAAACCCCCTGGGGTTTCCCGACTATGGCGGCCTTTTATTTCGGCGAAAGATCCGTAAGTTCGGGGACGATCACCTGGATACAGAAGGCCCAAGCCCAAGAACGCTTTGTCTTTCTCAGCAGCACCCAGGACTATCTCGTAAAGCTCGTGGACTTGGAAAAGGCGGAAATCGTGCGAACGTTTCGAAGGGCCTATACGCCGGTGAAGTTCGAGCCGGCGGCCAAGGAAAAACAATGGTATCGGGAGCGAGGGTTTCCCGACCGCTTGAACGACGTCCAGAAGCTCCTCGTTCGCGGCGACCAGCTCTGGGTCCTCACGTCGACGATCGAGAAAGACCGGGGGATTTTGACCGATGTCTTTGACCGGGAAGGGAAGTACATCGACTGCTTTTACCTGCCGCTCCCGAGGCTGAAACAGAATTGGGTGGGATATCCGCCCATGGCCGTCAGCGGATCCTTTCTTTACACGGCCGAGTGGAACAAGGAGGGGGATATATTTATCGTCCAATACCAGATCGGCGGGCTGAATTAGAAAGCGCGTTTAACGCTGGCATTACACAAGGATAATACGGCGGGGGTAAAAATGAGAATGAAGTTCGTGGCTCGTTTCGTTTTGCGGACTTGCTCCATGGCACTCATGCTGTATCTTGCGGCCTCGCCGTGGCCGTCACGGCAAAACCAGCCTTCCGCCTGGAAGGGCTCGGTCGTCACTGAAAATGGCGTGAAGGTCGTCAAGAATCCGGGCGAGCCCCTCTACGGGGAATTCGCGTTCCAACTGCAGGAAGACCTGAAAATCGGGGACCCGGCCCGGGACGCTTATTATTTTCCAAAGGGACTTGCGCTAACCGTCGATGACAAGGGCACCCTGTATGCCGCGGACTTTGGGAATAAGCGCGTCCAGATGTATGACCGGACCGGTCGATACCTCAGGACGATCGGCAGGGTGGGCCAGGGACCAGGCGAATACATGTTTCCCGGCGAGGTCCTGATAGACGCCGCAGGGAATCCCCACGTCAGAGACTCCCGCGGCTTGATTGTTTTTTCCCCGGACGGCGTCTTCAAGCGAAAGATCACGTTAAAAACCTTTCTCAGCCGGTATATTCTCGGACCGCAAGGAACGTTCATCGGCACGACGCAGCCTCGGTTGGGCGCGGGCGCCCCCAAGTGGACTTTAGTCCAGCTCGATGCTGAGGGGCAGCCGCTCCGAACGATCGCCGAGTACCGTGGAGAACTCAGCGAGAACTTGACGGCGATCACTTTACACTGGTACACCAGCCAAATCGTATTCGCCCCGATCACCAACGAATCCTTCTGCTACGGCTTTTCCGCGGACTATAGGATTTATGCGGCGGACGCCGAGGGACGCACGATCTTCGTCATCACCAAGGAGGAGAAGCCCAAATCGATTTCGAGCCGGGAAAAAGAGGCAAACAGTAAGGATGGCTTGTACGCTTGGTTCGGGGGAGGAGGAAAACCCGAGGACTCGATCGTTTACCCCGACCACCGGGCCTTCTTCACAGATATTCTGAATGACGGTGCGGGGCGGCTTTATGTTGTCCGGGCCCGGTCCATTCTTGAAAAGGACCAGCCACGGGAGGTCGACGTTTTTTCCGACTCCGGGACCTATCTCTATCGGATGACCTGGTCCTTTGTCCCCGCGGCTATCAAGAGCGGCACGCTTTATGAAGTCCGGGAGGACAAAGAATCCGGCGAATATACGGTCGTCCGGCATGTCATAAGAAATTGGCCGGATATGAAAACCAGATGATGCCCACTGCTCCGGAGGTCGAAGTATGACTCTTTGGGTGGGTGATCAATCGTGAGAAGATCCCTCCTCATTCTGGCCATTGCGGCGTCGATTTTGATCGCCTCGTGCCGGCCGAAACCGGCAAACGTTGAGAGGCGCGTCGAAAACGGAGTGGAGGTCGTTATCAACCACGTAACGTCCGATGCCGCGCGCAACATCCGCCCGCCGCTCCGACTGGACGAACTCTTTGTCATCGACAGCGAGAACGCCGATATCGTCCGGCTGGGGCTCTCGGACATCTGGGGTTTCGACGTCGATTCCGCGGGCGAGATCTTCATCTTCAAATCGCCCATCGGTCAAGGCGACTTCATCTACAAGTTTGACGCGGCTGGCCGCTTCCTGTCCTCGTTCGGACGAAAAGGCGAAGGGCCGGGAGAGCTTCAGATGCCGATTTTCCAAAAGCTCTCAGCAAGCGGTGAGCTCTACATTCCCGATTCCGGCAAGCGGAAGGTATTGGTGTTCGACCGTGAAGGGAGGCTTCTCAGGGAAATCCCCATTAAGCCGCGGCTTCGCCAAGCTACCGATCGGCTGGTGCCTTTGGATAACACCCGCTTCCTCTATCGAAGGATCGATTTTGACGCCGCGCGCCCGGGTGCCTTGGCCGCGTTTATTTACTCCATCGTCGATCGCCAGTATTCGGAAATCAAGGAACTGGACCGGATTCTGGCCCAAGATGCCCAGGGTGCCGCCAAGTTTCTATATCCTCCCCCCTTTATCAGGTGGGCGCTCTCCGGAGACAGGATCTTTCTGGTCAACGACGAGCGAGGATACGAAATACGGGCGTATGATTTCAACGGAAAACTTGTCAGGAGAATCGGGAAAGAAGCCCCCCCCGTCAAGTATCCTGAGGCCATGAGACGGGACGTGCTGAAGAATATCGAGGCTCCGACGTTTGCGTTCCTCAAAACGAAGATCAAATTCGCAGACCCGGCGCCGCCGTGCCAGCACATCTGGATCGACGACATGGGGAGGATCTACGTTAAGACCTACGAGGAGGGTGTTAAGCCGGGAGAATTCATGATCGATATTTTCGACGGCAGCGGAGCTTTCATTGGCCAGGTGAGCATGAATATCCGCGCCGGCATGGACCTCTTTGGGCAGGTCCCGCGTCTCGACTCCTGGACGACAATAAAGAACAATCGGCTCTACTGCCTCCGGGAAAAAGAAACCGGCTACATTCAGCTGGTGGTTTATCGCGTGAACTGGTTGAAGTAAGCCGCGCCGGGCATGCCGATCTTCGGGAAAGCGCTACTCTGCGCAGGCTGCTGAGCAATATTCCCGGGTCCGACCCCCCCGTCGCGGGCTATTGCCAAATCATTCGATAGACCGCGATCCGCTTGAATCCGCTGGGCTTTTCCTGAACGACATAGAGGCGATCTCCCCGGATCCTGGCCAGGATCTGCCCAAGATGAGGTTGCACGATGTTCAGGCTCGTCCGGGCGATGAAGATCCCGTCCGGATCGAGGATATCGAACACGAAATCTCCGGGCGCCTTGCCCGATTCATAAGTCATCACAAAAAGGCGGCCTTGGTCATCGGGGATAAAGGATTGGAAAGCATGCCAATTGTCCGGGAAGTAGATTTTTGCCTCGAACCCGGGAGCCATCTGCTCGTACATCTTCAAGGTCTTCTTCCGATAGTCCTCTGAGACCGGAACTGGCTTATATTCCTTCCGGATCTTGTAGACGAGCTTCCCATCGAGGTCGGAAACCAGGATCTCATAGCCGCGATCCGAATTCACCGTGTAAATCCTGCCACTTGAGGCTTTGGCTAGAAACACGTAGTTGATCCCGGAGACATACTTTTCAGGGACCTTGTCAGAAATGATTCTGTTTGGATACGACGCGAACCTGTCAATTTCCCGGTGGAGACGGAAATCTTTGTCGAGAATTCCTACGGACCATGGAATATATTTCCCTTTGAGATCTCCCTTCTCCATTCGCGTAGCGAGATGGGTTCCGTTATCGAGCTGGACTAGGTCCTCGAACCCACGCTCGGGACTGCCCTCGACCAACGGCTTTCCGGAGTTGTTATAGATGTGGTACTTGTTCTTAGGGCTCTCCAGCGCCCAAATACGGTCCGTTGAGTCGATATGCAGTCCGCTCGGGTATTCGAGCTCAAACGGCCCTTGGCCCATGGGGCCGAATGAGAGAAGTGGTTCGCCCTCAGGCGAGAGCTTGAAGACGACGTTCCCCGGGTGGGTGGGAGGCACCACAACGTATATGTTTCCCTGGGAATCCACGTCGAAAAGATAGATATCCGTCACGCCCGCCTTGGCAACCGCGTCGCTTTCCGTGTCGACGGCCATGATTTCCTGAAGAGTGAGAGAAGCGGGCCGGCCGGGAACGCGATACGGCTCGAGGTGGTTGATGACGACCTCGACTCCGTTTTCTGTAATCCTCTCGACTGCGCCGCGCTTCCCTATGCACCCGGCAAAGCAGAGGCAAGTGAAGATTAACGCGACTGCCAAGACGGGTATGCCAAAATGATCCTTCATGAAACCCTCCTTCATCCCAGGAGTGCTGCAACGGGAATATATCATGTCGGGTTTGACCTACCCCCGCCGTGGATTATATTTCCGGCCCACTGAGATGGCAAAATGACCGGCCCCGCAGAGCCAATTCCTTCATCCCCGGTGATTTCGTTGCCGCAGGCCGCCGGTGTCCACCCATGTTCTTGAGCAAGACTCCAATTATGAATACGCGGCGGGAGCCGATATTGTTTAGACAAATGAATTGACCAAGATTCACGCCCATACCCGGATTTGACAGCCGCTCCCGGAGCGACCTATATTCATAGGCGATGGGAATAGGAGACTGGTCCCACAACCGCTCATCGATAGACAATTCAACTCCGCGAATATGAAGCCGGCACGCAGCGGTGACAAAAGGAGACCTTGGATGAGGATGAACAAAGCGGTAATTCTTGGTCTTTGCCTGGTGATACTGGCGGGATTGACGCCGTCCGAATCCTCGGCCCAGGCCAAATGGAAGGGGACGATCGTCAAGGAAGGCGATGTCACCGTGGTGAAGAACCCCAAGGAGCCGCTCTATAAAAACCCGCCCTTGGAGCTCCGGGAAGATTTCGTTATCGGCGGGGAGGGGTCGGAGGGAAAGTACGTCCTAAGCCACCCCTTCGATATGGCCGTCGACGCCGTGGAAAACCTCTACGTCGTCGATGCCGGCGAGAGAAACCTCAAGGTCTTTGACAAGAACGGCCGGTACGTCAAGACCATCGGCCGGCCCGGACAAGGCCCCGGCGAATTCCAGTTCCCGAGGGGGATTTGTATCATTCCGGGGACGGCGGAGATCGTTGTAGTCGATTTGCAGAGTATTTCTACTTTCAACCCGGCGGGAGGCTTCCTTCGGAGGTCTCCGATCCGGGGTCTGAGCGCGGGCCTGCGGGCGGATGGCCAGGGGAACCTCTACATGGCAACTCTCAAAATTCGGTCGGGCCAGGTCAGCCTGCAAGCGTTTGCTCCAGGCACGGGCGGTGAGCCGGCCCTTGTTTTGAGTTATCAAGAAGATCAGAGCTACGTTGTATTCAAGCCCCGGGCGCAATGGATGCTCAATCAAAAGGGGCAAATCGTATTCGGTGAGTCGAAAACATACGAAATCAGAATCATCGATTCGAACGGGCGGGTCCTGAAGAGAATTCTCCGCGATGATGATCCCGTCCGCGTCACCCAGGAGGAAAAGAACGATCTGGCCGAGAGGACCAAAGAAGTTTTGGGGCCCGAAGCCGCCAAGTCCATGGAGTTCGCTTCGCACCATTCGGCTTATCGCAGTTTCTTTCCGGACGATGCCGGCCGCTTATTCGTCCAGACGTGGGAGAGGAGCGCCGATGGCCGGCAGGATATTTATGACATATTCGATGACGAGGGGCGGTATATCGCACGCGTGCCGTTGAGCCCTAATCCGGACTTCCAAGCTCCCTTGCCGCGGTTCATCAAGAACGGCAAACTGTATACGATCGAACCTGATCCGAAAGGTTATGAAGTCGTCAAGCGCTATTCCGTGAAATGGAATATTCCGGATAAATAGAGAACGCTGGTGATTCAGAAATCCAAGGGCGTCGCGATTCTGTTCGCTATTCTTCTTTCCCTGCTTCAATGCGGCCGGAAGGGGCCCCAGGTGGAGAAGACGATGGAGAGCGGCGTGGAAGTCGTGATCAACCATATCGAGCCATATCGCATCAAGGGTCAGCCGTCGGCCTTTGCTCTGGAGAAGGTCTTTTCCATCGATATGGAGAGATCCGACCTCGCGGAAGCGGGAATGGGAAGCGCGGGCGAATGGGATGCCGATGACCAGGGCAACGTTTATATCGTCGGCTTCAAGAACCGGGAAAACTTTATATATCGATTCGACCGCGCCGGCCGTCTAACAGGTTCTTTCGGGAGGCGTGGTCAGGGGCCGGGCGAGCTCCAGTGGCCTTTTCTTTCGGGAATCTCTAGTCTCCCCCAAATCGCGCTGACTGATTCCATGGCCAAGTTCATTGTCTTTGACCTAAACGGGAAAGTCCTGCAGGAGATGAAGCTCCGGCAGCCCGCGTTACACGTCGATCCCCTCAGGAACGGCACGTATCTCGCCTTCGGTCCCAGGCCCGGACTTAAAGCGGGCTCCGCCTATGTCGACGCTTTGGCGCTTTGCGACAGCAAATTCACAGACCTCAAAATCCTGGACCGCCTTGAACACACCATGGATGACGGCCGGCAGGTCCCGTATTTTATGTGGCGGGTTTCGGGAGACCGGATCTTCATAGTCAACCAGGCCAGAGGATACGAGATATGGGTCTATGATCTCGAGGGGATACCTGTGAAGAAGATCCGCAAGGAATACCGGCCGATGAGAGTGACGGATGAGATCAAGGAGGCCATTCTCGGGCCAGACTATCGAAAGTCCGGGATCCCCCAGGATAAGTATTTCCTGGATCCCCTTCCCCCGTTGAACCAGTTCTTCGCCGACGACGAGGGCCGGATTTTTGTCATGACCTACGAGCGGGGTCCAAATCCGGGCGAGTACCTATGGGATATATTCAATCCGGATGGCGCATTCGTCGGGCGGAAGGCCCTGAAGATTGTTTGGGCCAGCCTGTACCGCGGACCTCGTTATACATTCGTCAGGAACGGTAATCTCTATTGCCACCAGGAAAAGGAATCGGGCTTCCATGAGCTTGTTGTTTACAAAATGATATGGAACAATCAGGATAAATAGAGAACGCCGGTGATGCAGAAATCCAAGGGCGTCGCGCTTCTGTTGGCCATTCTTCTTCTTTCCCTGTTTCAATGCGGGCGGAAGGGGACCCGGGTGGAGAAGGTTACGGAAAACGGCGTGGAAGTCGTGATCAACCATCTAGAGCCTTACACCCTGCCCGGCGTTCCGTCCACTCTCAAGCTCGAGGAAATCCTGTCCATAGATACTGAAAAGGACGAAGTCTTGAAAACGGGCTTGACCTCTATAGAGACTTTCACCTTGGATAGAGATGGCAACATCTATTTCATGATGCGTCAGAGCCCCGGGAATTTCCTATACGCGTTTGATGCCACCGGAAAATTCCTGACCTCCTTTGGGCGCAGCGGGCAGGGTCCCGGAGAATTTGAGTTTGGTGGGGACCTCCATATTGATGATGAGGACCGGCTCATCGCCAAGGATATGACCAAGGATAAATTCTTTGTTTTCAGCAGAAACGGCGTCTTGCTCGAAGAAGTCAAGCTCGGCGCAAGCCTAAACCTCGATGAATACCTGGGCGGGGGAGAGTATCTGACCTCCTGGCAGGAAGAGGCCCCCGAAAAACCCGTGTTAAGGAATCATTACTATGTTTCCAACGGCTCTCTGAGCGAGAACCGGGAATTCTACACGTATGAATTCGACGACCCCAACCGAGCGCCTCGCTATAGACCGAAGGGACACGCGCTCATTCTAGGCGCCTCCGATAAGAATATTTTCGTCGGAGACGATAGGGGAGGCTACGAAATCTCCGTCTTTGATTTCTCGGGAAAGCTCCTGAGAAAAATCAGGAAGGCATTCCGACCGGTTGCGCTCCCTGAAGACTACAAAGTCATGTTCAAGAAAGTCATGGGGCGCTCTGCTCTGGGCCAGGATCGGATAAGAAGAACCGACTTCCCCGCGTATCTTCCGCCTTTCCAGTACCTTTTTGCGGATGATCAAGGCCGGCTTTATGTCATGACCAACGAGCGTGCAGGCGAGCGAAAATATTGGACCGATATCTTCTCGAGCGAAGGGGCTTTCATCGGCCGTGTCCTGCTTGACAATGTCCACGTGATCTGCACAAGGGGAGAGAGATACTACGACGAACCCCTTAAGGCCGTTGTGAGAGGCGATCGCCTCTACTGCCTCAGGGAAAAAGACAGCGGTTTCATGGTGTTAACGGTTTATAAAATGGTTTGGCAATAGAGCATGTCCAGGCCAAATGATTTTGAAGAGAATGGGGCATCCGGATCCGCCGGGCAGTGGTGATATCCGGAAATATGGCGGATAGTCGTCTGATTGATAACCGGCTCCGGAGGAGGGAACTTTAGATGAAAAGACTAATTTGCCTTCTGATCGGGATTTCTCTCATCCTTTCCTGTCATTCCAACCGGGCCCGGGTTGACAAAATCCGCGAAGAAGGCGTCGAGGTCATCCTGAATCACCTCGAGCCCTACGTTATTAAGGACCGCCCGTCGCGTCTCCGATTGAAGCCCGAGGTCACGATCGACCTGGAAAAGGAGGAATATGCCGGCCTCGGATTGAAGATGCCGGAATTCGCCGATGCGGACTCCAAAGGGAATATTTACCTCGTAGAAGAGTTCGACGCCGCCGAATATTTCGTCAACGCATTCAATTCGAGCGGCAGGCTTGTCGGTCGCTTCGGGAAGAAAGGTCAAGGTCCGGGAGAAATCCAATCCGCCCAGTACTTCTTTATCGGGCCGGATGATCGGATCTTCGTTTTCGACGTTAATGCCTTGAAACTCCTGGAATTTAATATCCATGGCCTCCTTGTCAAGGAAACGAAGGTTCGCCATGACCTTTGGGAAGTCATCCCTCTCCTCACAGGAGGGTACCTGGCGAGGAGAGGTTATTTGCACGAGTCCGGACGTTGGGGAATGGCGGTTAGCCTCTACGATTCAGATTTCAACGAAGTCAAGGCGCTCGATTCCTACGAGATGTCCGACCTGGGACCCGGAAAACGGACTCCCGGCATCATCATCCCCTTATACTGGAGAGTCCGCGGCGACCGCATCTACATGGGAAAAGGCTTCAAGGACTACGAGATCAAGGTCTTCGATCTTCAGGGGAACCTCCTGCGCAAGATCAGAAAAGAGTTCCGGCCCGAGGCCTATCCTGACGAATTCAAGAAGCAGACGGAGACGATGATCAAGGCGCGACCGACTTCAGACCTGTACGTTCTCAAGGACATGCCTCCGTTCAACTCCTTTTTCATCGACGACGACGGACGGATCCTCGTCATGACGTACGAGCTGGGAGAGGGCAAGGATGAGTACATCCATGACATTTTCAGCGCGGACGGCGTATTCATCGGACGGGCGAGTCTTGGAAAATATGGGACGATGGGCAGATCCCTGAACCACATGCGAACGACCGCCGCAAACGGCCGGTCCTACCGTCTTACGTTCAAGGAGAACGGCTATCCCGAAGTGATCGTCTATAGGATGGTGTGGGAATAGGCGCATTCCGGAGCGGGCGGTCGAGGTTTCGAGATTGGGAGGATTGGCCGCCATTCAACGTCCATGATGAGACCCCTCTTCCCTAAACGAGATGAGCGTGAGAAGCGTATACCTTCTGGGGAGATCGACATGAAAACGCTCAACAAGATTGCCATCGTAGCCATCCTCGCCGCGGCTCTTTCCGCGGCCGCGCAGCCGCAAAAGGATGCTTCGGGCGGAAAACAACCCAGGTTCGTTATCGCGGCCTCGATAGGTCTTCCGGAGGCCAAGAAGGACGAAGACAAGCCCTACGTGTTTTCCTCGATCGTGTCGGCAGATCTCGACGCGGAGGGAAACGTCTATGTGCTCGACTGGAGAGAGGCCTGCGTCAAGGTTTTTGATCCTTCGGGTCGTTTCCGCGGCCGATTCCTGTGTCCGGGCCAGGGGCCGGGGGAAGCCCAGAATCCCCTTCGCTTGAGAATCAGCCCCGACGGAAAGCGCGTTTTCGTCCTGCACCAGAATGGCTTTCAAATCAAGGAATTTGACAGTGCCGGGAATTTCGCGCGCATCCATCCTTTGCCAAAACAAATGTTCGGGTATTTCGACTTCCTTGACGACGGCCGCCTCCTTTTTGTCGACGGCCTGCCCTACGGGCGGAAGAGTTCTGCCAATCTGAAAGTCTATGCAGTGCGCGAGCAAAAGTTCGAGAAGGAATTCGCGGTGACAAACATAGATTATTTTACGGGATTTCAGAGATTTGTCGTCAGGGAGGGGATCGTCTGGACCTGTCCGGGCGACAGAATGGAACTCAATGCATATGACCTCGAATCCGGCCGCCGGATAAAAGCACTCGCCCTTCCGGAAGAATATGTTCCTTCTAAAAATATCATGTGGGGGCAGAATTTCCAAAAAACACGCCTCTGGAATTACGCGCAACCATTTGAGTGCGCCGGAACTATCTATGTGCTTGTGACCCGGCAGGAATTCACGCCCGTGCCCCGGGAAATGTTGGATCGTCCCCTAAGCCGGAAGACGACGCTCTATCGCCTGGACGGCGAGCGGTCTGTCAAGGAGCCGGGTTTTCCAGCCTTCGATTTCTATCCGGAATTTCTATCTGCCCGGGACTCAAAGATTCTCATCTCGAGTTCCCCCTATGACCTCTACCCCCAGCTTGTCGTCCTAGAGCTCCGTTAAGGGGCCGTGCTTACTTCTCGATGGCGTATTTCCTTATGGTGGCCGTCTCGTCCGCGTTCTTCACGATCACATAGAGGAAATCGCCGTCGAGAGTCGCCCGCGAGGGCGAATCCAGGCTATTCAGCGCGGCCTCCGGAAGTTGCAGATAGAAGCAGTCCTGATAGGCGCCGTCTCCGTCAAAAACATCGATCAAGGTGCCTTTAACCTTATCGCGCGTCGACGTAACCGCCCATATTTCGCTACCGCGGGAGAAAAGATTCACGATATCGTTAGCGTACTTCTGCTCCGGTGCCGTAAAGGTCTTTCCGTTGATGCCGACACGATCTTTCTTTTGTTCGTCCTTCTCGGGCGGCTTTTTGACCCGCTCATATGCGCGGCGGAACTCCCTTTGGACGGTGTTGGCCAGGGGATCGTAGATTTTCAGGAGATACTCGCTCGTGTGGAAAAGGACCAGGAATTTCTTCTGATACGGTACGGCCCCGAGGAAGCTGATGGAGATCATCCCACGTGCCGATCCCCCGCCCGAGGTCACGACAAACGCCTTGGTCTGGAAAGAGGCGAGGGGCTTTGGCTCGCCGGATCCGTCGGTGAGAGCGACGATGGCCTGGGGCACGTCGATGACCCCGGGCTCCCCTTTGAGGTCCGGGATCTCCGACGATTCGAAATAGAAGACTCCGTTGAGACAGGCGATCGGCCAGAGGAACATTCCCCCTTCCCTGCGAATAGGGGATTCACGTTCATACGTTCCGGCATAGTTAAACCACAGGAGCTTATTCGGGTCGTTGGCCGAAGCGATAACGTTCTTGTCCGTAAAGAAGCATCCAACGAAAGAGCCCATTTCTCCGGGACCCTGGCCCTTCTTAAAAAGATTGCGCAGAAAACGGCCATCTTTATCGAACTGCAAGAATTGGTTTTCGTCCCTTACGAAAATTAACCCGTTGGGCGCCACACGGAGGTTTCCAGGCCATTTGAAATAGAAGTCGCCCCGGCCCTCGTCGGAGATGGCCAAGACCTCCCTGGGAACGACGACGCGGCCGGCGTTCTTGGCCCTTGGCTGGGCCGGGTTTTCGATGACCTGCCCCGCGGCCGCAAAAGGCAAGGATAAGAAGGTCAGAACGAGGCACGCCACCGCGCCTCGGACACGACCGCACCATCTCTTGTCCAATCCTGGTTTTGACGCTTTTTTCGCGCTCATTTCTGCTCCCTTCTATTCCGCGATCCTGTACTTGATGATGTGAGGCAATTCGTCGCTGCTGTATTTAATGAGCCAAAAGCACCCGTCGACGATCCTCGATTTGCGAAACTGAACGGGAAAGGGAACGTCGCCTTCCACATGGACCGATGCGATGAATTTTCCCTGCGGGTCGAAGGCGTCAAAATACCGGTATATTTCCTCCTTGGATTTTCTATATGTATGAACCAAGGTGTTCCCGTCGGAATCGACGATCAAGGCGTTGAAGGCGGGCTTGAATTTCGGGAATGTCGTATTCTTGACGATGTGATCGGGGGCGCCGCGCTTGACTCCCGTTCCGGTCGTATAGGACATCCCGTCGAAGAAACTCTTTTCGTCTTCGGCCGTAACCTTCACCGGATTGTAAGGATGAGAAAACCTGAGCGCCTCAACGCCCTGTTTGTCGTAGAACGTGACTTCATATTTTCCGGAAAAACCTACGGCGATATTGCCGGAAGGGGAAATATCCCAATAAATATCGGGGCAGAACGGCTGTGGAAGGTTGAAGAGCTGGCCCCCAATTCTCATATATTTGTTCCGCAGCACCGCCTGAGAAAAAATCTTGTTTTTTATTTGAAGGCCGGGGGTAAGGATTTCGAGAAAATGGTCTTGAGGCCGGTCGGGCTCGTTGAAGTACGTCTTCTCGGTTTCGAGGATGATTTCGCCCGTGGGCAGGGCTTCCACCTTATAAGGCCTGCCTGAAAAAGCCGCCGCATTCTCGGATTTGATGAATCCGCCGGATATCGTCAGGGCGCAGAGGCGATCGTTCCCCATGTCCCAGACGATCAATCTGTCTTTAGCGAAGACGATATCGATGGGCATGTTGAACTCGCCCGGGCCCTGACCTTTCCTGCCGATGAGTTTCAGGAACTTGCCTGACGCACCGAAGACCTTGATGTTGTTGTCTGAAAAGTCCATGACATAGACATTCCCGGCCGCATCGCAATCGAGGGCGCCGGGGCCGGCGAACAGGACGGCCTTGGGCATGGTCTTTTCATCGAGCACGAGCTCCTGGACGAAGCGCACTTTCCCAGTCTTGTACAATTCCGCGAGCGTTTTGGGGCCGGCCGAAAAACCGGTTCCGAGAAGACTCGCGACATAAATCAGGATGAGGACTTGCCTTGCGGATTTCATCGGATGTGCCTCCCTATGCCGTGGCTGGTGCCGGTTTCATCACGCTGCCGAAGCCTGCGCCGGAGTGGATTTAGGACTCTGACTCCCATGCGAACCCATCCCTGTGAGAATACGACGGGCTGCCCTTTATCGTTTAATTCCTCCGCATTGAGCAAATTGCCAGCAAGCGGCCGCTCCTGTGAACCGCGGCTGCCGCTAACGAGTGAAGCGGCGGAGCTCGTAGCACACGACCTTCGGGTTCGACTGCATCTTTTGCGCGGTCGATTCGTCCCATTGCACGCAATAGAGTGTGTTTCGCCGGCCCGCAACGATCTTCAGTGAGAATGGGATATCGCCGGCCAGGAAGTTGCCCGACGAATCGAAAATATCGATGAGGTCTCCGCGCTGGACGACGAGGAGGCCTTTTTCGAGATAGTGCGGCCCATTAAGAATTGTAGGCGGCTCGCCCTCCTTCCTCTCGTCGCGATAATGGGGATTCGTAAAAGATCCAACCAGCTTCCCGTCAGCCGAATATTTCCGGACCTGATAATACAAGGGGTTCATTTCATAGACAAAATCGTCTTTGTCGATGGTCATCCCATCGTCGACGGCGCTGAAATTCATATCCAGGACGGCCTCTGGCACGGAAGCGAAAGACAAGACCTCGGCTCCGTTCTTATCCAACTTATGGACCGCGTTGAAGACGGCGTGACGGCCGGGACCAATCGTCCCCGAATACGTGTAGATTTCATCCCGTGTGTTGACATGAACGAAATATTGAATGCGCGGCTTGCCGGGCAGGGATCGTTGATACAGGGAATCCCTGTCAAAGACGATGATCTGATTCCGCAGGTAGTCGGCAACCAGGGTTTCTCCCGCTGAGTTGACCGCGACACTTACAGGCGTCGAATATTCCCCGGGACCCTGGCCAACCCGTCCTAATATTTTTATGAAACTGCCGTTGGAAGCGAAAACAAAGACCTGGCGCAGCCGCCAGCCGTCGGCGATGATGAAGTTGCCGTTCGCATCGAGGTCCAAATCCGAGATTTCGGCGACAGCACACTCGGCCTTTGTCTCGAGCTGGACCTCTCGCGGCGAATCAAATAGTTCAGCGACGGTCTTCGCTGAGGATATAGCTTGGACTTCCGATTTCGACAGGGGAGACGCCATCGTTTCGCGCCGGCGACCACAGCCTGCGTAAGCCGTAGTGACAAGCAACAAGAGGATTAGACCCAAACGACGCATGATTCCCCAGCCTTTGATGCGACATAGCGAATCTAATAACGATCGGCGAGGAAAGTCAAGGCACGTCTCCCTGGGCTTATAACGAAAACAGGTCCTGCGCCACATTTATTTCGAGGGAAACGGGAAGCTCAGCGGCACTATATCGCCTGACAATTGACGGTGCCGGGCGCAGCACGCTGGATATTAACGGCTGTTAAAGCCCCTGGGAGCTGCTAAAATAGGACCTGTGGTTAGACAAAATTGTCAAGATGGGGGGTCTTAATAAGCAAGGATGGCGAATGACCGTTCCGCTTATTGCCGTATGGATTATTGCGTTTTTTCTCCTAAAAAGCACGAGACGCTGCTTCTCGGGAGGAGAATAATGAAGGCCGTTATTATAGTCATGCTCCTTGTGACTCCCATGGTCGCCTGTGGTTCCAAACAACGGGCTCCAAACGTGGTCATGGAAAACGGGATAGAAGTTATTCTCAATCATCTCGAGCCATATAAACTCAATGGGGAGCGGTCTTCTTTTTATCTCGAAGAAGAACTCAAAATAGATATGGAAAACGAGGCGATTGCGGGGGCGGGCCTAACCGATATGAATGGTTTCGATGCCGATTCCGAGGGGAACGTATATTTCTTTCAAGACCGGGAAAGCGAAAAATCTCTTATATACAAGTTTGATCATAATGGCAAATTTGTCATGGTGTTTGGCAGGAGAGGCCAAGGCCCTGGCGAAATCGAGGTCCCGGTATATCAACATATTTCGAAAAGGGACGAAATTCCCATTCAAGATTTTAACACGCACATCCTGCATTTTTATGACGGAAAGGGTGCATTATTAAGGGGATTCCACATCGGAAAGGACAATATCATTTCGTTAACGCCCCTGGATAATGGAAACTATATCGGCTTAAGGGATTATGTGGACCCTTCGACGCGTCACCGATACGATATCCTGAGCCTGTACGATGCAAAGTTCGATAAAATAAGCGAGCTCGACAGATGCGACTACGGCCAAATTATGATGGCTTCGCTCGAGAAGAAGGCCGGATCACCCCGCGTTTTCATTTATGAGATAGCGAATGGGATGATCTACCTGGGGCACGAAAATAGAGGATATGAGATTCTGGTCTTCAGTATGGATGGAAAATTGCTGCGAAAAATTAGGAAAGAATACAGACCGGCGGGCGTTCCGGACGAGTTCAAAGAGAACCTCCTGGTCAATTTTGGCCGATACAAAGATCGACTTTCCATCCCCGACACCATGCCTCCTTTCCATTATTTTTTTTTGGATGATGAGCAACGCCTGTACGTCAAAACGTACGAGCGAGGTCAGGCCCAGAACGAATATCTCCATGATGTCTTCAATTCCGCGGGATATTTCATCAAAAGGATAAGCCTCCCGAGCTACGGAAATTGGATGTATCCCGGCAGGGAATTAAACAGGCCAAAAATAAAAAACCATCACTTGTATTGCATCCGCGAGAAAACAAGCGGCTATAAGGAGCTGGTCATCTATAGGCTGATTTGGAAATGATCGCCCATAATCCCTCGAGGTTATTTGCCCTCATGACCGGCCTCATTCCAAAATAATCGCTTGACAAGAACGTACATTCTGTATTAATACAGTAATACAGTGCATTCGCGCCTTTCTAAGCGGGTTTATTGGGTAATCGGGTTCCTTATAATTATTGCTTTCTTTTCGTGTAGCCGAAAGAGGTCAACCCGGACATTGACCGTTGAACCGGGCAAGACGTTTAACGGTTTCCAGCTCACGAAAATATGGGAGAAGGACCTCTACGGGCGATGGTGCCTGCCCTGCCCAAATGGGATTGTCTGCGGCGAACTCGCGGATCGAAGCAACCGCGAATATCTATTTTATTTGTACGATTATTCGGGAACCTTGATCAAGAAGAGAAGACTCCTCGCCGGCCAGGGCCCGGACGAAATCCAAGGCGGGGGTTTGGATTCCGTCTGGGTTTCGCCCGACGGAAAAATATCGATCATGGATGTCGGTGGGTATGTCAAGGAGATGGACCCGCAGACTCTGGAGATCCGGACATTCCTCAAACTCTCCAATGTCATCCCCGGCTACGAAAGCCGATTCGCGGAAGGACGGATATCAGGGACGTCATTGGAGGAGAGGGACGGACGGATTGTCACGACTTTTGAGTCCACGGGGTTCTACGTTGATTTCACTTATTATCTCGCGAGCATGACGAGCGATTTTCGGGATTTTAAGATCGTTGCCACAGAGCAAAAGGAAAAGCCATTGACCTGGGAAAGGCTGGAGGAAAGCAAAAGGAAGGGCCAGGCCAAGCTCGAGAATCTGGTTGACTATTATGGCCAGTGGAGGATCTACAGGATATTTTCCGTGGACTGGAAAAGAAGTGTCGTTTACCTGATTCCGGACATCGAAAAGCCCGAAATCGAGAGCATAAACTTGGGAAGCAAGCAGAAACAAAGATTTTCGATAGATATCGATCTCAATGAGTTCACGATCGAACGGGAGGAATTCGATTCATTTTTTGAATACGCCACCAGCGAGACGTCTGAAATCTTAAAGCAGAGGATGAAAAGCATCTTGTATATCCCCCCGCATGCCCCCGCGCTTATGCAGAGTATGATCGTCGGTGATCATCTGCTCCTGGTCACAGGAAAAAGGAATTGGAAAAAGGGCGAAAACGAGACGTTGGTCTACCACCTTCCCGAACTTCGTTATGAAGGGAGCTTCGATCTGCCCTATTCCAATACCCAGAAAACAAAATGGTGCGAACCGTATTACATCAATGTCGATAGGGTAAAAAAGGAGGAGGATTATTCCTGGCGTTACGAGATATTTAAATTAACGTAGCGATCTTCGGGTGGCCAATCGTAATTCAGCAGGCACCAGGATGTTGGCCGGCGAAAACTTCCGCGCTTTCGAAAAGTGTTCGCAACGAATACGGGTCGTGCGGCGTATTCTTTTCGAGGGATGTGGGAAAATTACGCGGCTCCGAACGTCCAAGAAGCAGGAGCGAAACGACGGCGGACGGGGTCCAATTTCCGTTGACATCTTGGCCTGAAAGTTGCATGCTCTAAAGCAGTTGGGAACCAAATGCCGCGTCCTTCTTTTCCCTCTGGAATTGCACGATAAATCTCTGCCTTTGCCAGGAGGTGGGAATGCGCATACCCAAGCCCGCGCTGGGAGGGTTTCTGATTCTGCTCCTGCTCGCCGCGGGGGCTTACTTTCTCTTCCTCAATAAAGCCCCGGCCAAGCCTGGAAATCAGGCGGCGGCCGCTTCCGGGTCGGGCCCCGGCCAAAGCGCCGCCCAAACCCCCGGCCAAAAGGCCCCGCCAGCGCCGCTTCCCGTCAAGGCCGTCAAGGCCATCAAGGGGGACCTTATCATCACGCTCAAATCCCCCGGCGAAGCTTACACCAGGGAGCAGGTCACGCTCAAAGCCGAAGTCGGAGGCGTCGTAAAGAACCTTTACGCCGCCGAAGGCCGGCACGTGAAGGCGGGCGACCTCCTCGCCGAGCTCGACGACCGCACCTACCGCCTGAACCTCGACCAAAAACAGGCCCTGCGCCTCCAACGACTCTCCGAGCTCTTCCTCGAAAAGCAGTTCGCCACGTCGAACCCGGAAATTTCTCCGGCCGCGGTCGAAAAAGTCAACAAGGCCGAAGCCGAGTACCAAAAGGCCGCCGCCGGCTTCCAAAAAGGCCTCGTATCCCAAGACGCGTTTGAAGCCGCCCAGAAAGACTACGAAATCGCCCTGATCGAGGCCGGACGGAAGAAAGACGAGATCATGGCCACGACCAAAGGGCTGACCCAGGCCGAGCTCGACGTCAAGCTCGCCCAGATGGATCTCGAAAAGACGCGGATCCGCGCCCCGTTCGCCGGCGTCCTCACCGAAATCAAAATCTCGCCCCGCGAGCACATCGACCCGGGGCGCGAGCTCTGTACGCTCGTCAACATCAGCCGCATTTGGGTCAAGGCCAAGATCCTCGAAAGCGAGATCGGCAAGATCAAAGCCGGCCGCGAGGTGGACCTTCGTTTCAGCGCTTATCCCGGCAAGGTCTTCAAGGGCACCGTCGAAGCGGTCAGCCCGATCGTCAACGCCGAGGACAAGACGTGCGCTGCCCACATCGCCTTGAGCAACCCCGCCGAGGAAATCAAGCCCGGCATGCACGCCGAGGTCGAAATCGCCGCCGAAATCTACAAGGACCGGCTTCTCGTCCCCCAGGAAGCGATCCTGGTCCGGGGCGGCCGGAAGCTCGTTTTCGTCGTCGAGAATGGCCTGGCCAAATGGCGCTACGTCAAGATCGGGCTCGAAAACGAGATCTATGCCGAGATCCTCGCCGGAGAGCGCCCCGAAGAGACGGTCAACGCGGGCGACCTGGTCATCATCGAGGGCCATTTCACGCTGGCCCACGACGCCAGCGTGACCATTAAAGAGTAGGGCTTCAGGCCATGGGCCCGCGCCGATAGGGGAAGATCATGAGACACATCGCAAAATCCTCGCTCGTTTGCGCAATTCTACTTTCGATGAGCCTGTTGTTCCTGCCGTCTCAGGAAAAAAACACCGGGACGCGAGCTCTCAGCCTGCACGATTGCATCACCCAAGCGCTCGCCAACAACCTCTCTCTATCCATCGAGGCCTTCAACCCGGACATCCAGGACGCCGCCGTCGCCGCGGCCCGGGAGCAATTCCTACCCCAGTTCGGAGCGTCTTTCTCCAAGGAGAATCTCACGAGCCTTGGGGTTTGGGGGCTCCAGGGAACAAGCTATCCCTTCAAGTTGAGCAACTACAGTTTCAGCCTCAGCCAGAGAGTCGCGCTCGGGACCACGGCCGTCCTGGACGTGGGGAACAGCTCGTCGACAACCGGCCAAAAGTATTCGGTCATCAATCCGTCCTACAACGGGACGGTCCAGCTTACCATCACCCAGCCCCTGCTCAAAGGCTTCGGGACCAAGGTCAACCGGGCGACAACGTTCCAGGCCGAGCGTCAAAAAGAAATCGCCACCTCCGCCCTCAAGGCCCGGGTCCTTCAAACGCTCTATGACACCGAGCAGGCCTACTGGAATCTTTATAACGACCTGGAGAACATGAAGGTCCAGCAATCCTCGCTCGAGCAGAGCCGCGAGGTCTTGAAACGGGCCAAGGAGGGCGAACGGATCGGGAACCAGTCGGCGATCGACGTGTTGAACGCGGAGACGGCCGCGGCCGGCTGGGAGGACGCCCTCGTTTCCGCGAGGCTCCGGGCGGACCTGAGCGAATCCAGCCTCAGGAAGATCCTCAATCTGCAGCCCGTCGCTCCGGATTCGAAGGAACGGCTGGCCCTTTCGGACCAGCCGGCCGTTGAAAAGGTCGAAATCACCTACGACCAGGCGCTCGCCGCCGCCCTCGTCCACAGGCCCGAGATCATCCAGGCCGATAAACAGATCGCCATCAACACGAGCCAGGTCGGCTATTGGACTAACCAGGTCCTGCCGCAACTCGACCTGTCTCTCAACGGCTGGAGCCAGGGCCAGTCGGGAGTCAAGTTCATCTACGAAAACGGCGACCCGATCAACGGTCGGCTCCTCGAGACGATCGTCGGCAGCCGCTGGGACGCGTTCAGGCAGGCCTTGAAAGGCACATATACCAGCTGGTCGGCCCAGCTCAACCTGACGATTCCACTGGCCGACGTGTTTTCCCGCGCCGGCCTGACCCAGGCCAGGATACAAAAGGACCAGAGCCTGGCCGCTCTGGAATCCCAGAAACAGACGGTCGCTTTCGACGTCGCGGAGACGCTAAAACAGCTTCGGAACGCCGAACTGAGGATCCGATCGTCGGCCGCGGCCCGGGCCCTTCAGGAAAAGCGTCTGGCCGCCGAGCTCCAGCGCTACCAGCTCGGGCTCGCCGACAGCCGGTGGCTTTTCGACTACCAGAGACAGCTGGCCGCGGCCCGGACGAGCGAGGTCCAGGCGGTGATCGATTACCGGATCGCCGCCGCCCGCCTCGAGCGCGCCATGGGGACGACCCTTGAAACCAAGGGGCTCAAGTTCAGGGATTATCAGTTCTAACGGGGGAGAGGAACCGGATCATGAAAATTGTGCGCTACGCGATCGACCGGCCAGTCACGACCATGATGTTCTATGTCGCGATCGTCCTCCTCGGGCTTGTTTCCCTCCGGCAGTTGAGCCTCGACCTTCTCCCCAACATCAGCTACCCGCGCCTCTCCGTGATGACCCAGTATCCCGGCGTGGCCCCCGAGGAGATCGAGACGCTCGTCTCCATGCCGCTCGAAGCGGCCGTCAGCCGCGTCCCCGGCTTAAGGCGGGTGGAATCGGTATCCAAAGAAGGCATCTCGTTCTTGACCCTCGAGTTCGCCTGGGGGACGGACATGGACTTCACCATGCTCCACACCCGCGAGGCCCTGGACAACGCCCGTGAACGGCTGCCGGACGGAACGGAGAATCCGACCATCATCCCCATGGACCCGGCGAGCCGACCCATCATCGTCCTGGCCGTTTCCGGCTCGGCCAACCTCCTCGACCTCAAGGAGTTCGCCGAGGAGCTGGTCAAGCCGAGGCTCGAGCAGATCCAGGGGATCGGCTCGGCGGAAGTCACCGGCGGCGTCGAGCGCGAGATCCAGGTCGAGGTCAACCCCCGCCTGCTGGCCCTTTACGGGCTGACCATCAACGACGTGGCCTTGCGCATCGACGCCTTCAACCGGAACCTCCAGGGCGGGACAATCCGCAAGGGAATGTTCAAGTATGCCATCCGAGTCGTCGGGGAGTACGAGTCGCTCAAGGAAATCGGCGACATCAACATCCAGACGACCAAGGACAAGGGCATCGTCCGCCTCAAGGACGTCGCCCAGGTCAAGGACTCCCTCAAGGAGCGGCAGGGGATGACCCGGCTCGACCGGAAGGACAGCATCGGCATCCTCGTCCGCAAGGAGGCCTCGGCCAACACCGTCAAGGTCACACGGGTCGCCAATCAGGTCATCGACCAGATCAAGAAGGAGAATCCCGGCGTCGAGATTTTCACGGTCTCGGAGCAGGCGGGATACATCCAATCGGTCGTCAGCGCCCTCAACAACGAGATTTTCCAGGGCATCTTCCTGGTCTTCATCGTCGTGCTGATTTTCCTCCAGGAATGGAAGACGCCGATCATTATCAACCTCGTCCTGCCCATCTCGATCATCGCCACGTTCAACCTTCTCTATTTCGGCAACCTCACGCTCAATATCATGTCTCTCGGCGGTTTGGCCTTGGGGGTGGGCATGCTCGACGACTGCGCCGACGTCGTCTCGGAAAACATCTTTCGACACCGGAGCCTGGGGAGGAGCGCGGCCGAAGCGGCCTACATCGGCGCCAAGGAGGTCGGCGGGGCCGTCGCGGCCACGGCGCTGACCACGGTCGTCGTTTTCCTGCCGATCATCTATGTCCATGGCGTGGCGGGGCCGCTCTTCAAGGACGCGGCGCTGACCGTCTCTTTTTCGTTGATCGCGTCGCTCATCGTCTCGCTCACTCTTCTGCCGATGCTCCAGGCCAGGACGTTCAATCTCGGGGGAGCGAAGCCGGGGCCCGGCGACATGCCTGGCGTACCGCCGGGACCGGGGCCCGTGCGGGGACGAACAGGCGGCACGCGGTTCCTGCTCTATCCCTGGATCGGGCTGCGCTGGCTCGTGTCCATGGTCATGAAAGGGATCTACCACGTTTTCAATTTCGTGGTCAGCTTCGTGACCCAGTTCCTGGCCTTCGTCTTGAAGCTCCTGGGGCGTCCTTTCAAGCCGGTCTTCGCTTTCATCTTCCGGGCCTTCAACAGCGTCTATCTCCCGTTCCGCGTCCGCTACCAAGGATGGCTCGTTTGGAGCCTCGACCACAAGGGCAAGATCGGCATCGCCACGCTCATCTTCTTCGGCGGGACGTTCATCATCGGCGGCTTTCTCCCCCGCGAGCACATGCCCCCGATCAAGGCCCTGTCCTTCGAGCTCCAGCTCAGAACGCCCGTGGACTATTCGCTCGAACAGACGTCCGACGTCGTCTCGTCTCTTGAGCAGCACCTGCAGTCGCTCCGAGCCGTCAAGGTCACCTTCTCGCAGATCGGGATCGTCAGCGGCATGGAGAGCGTGAACGTGGGCTCGTCGCTCAATTCCGCCCGGATCTTCGTCGGCGTCGCCGCGCCGTCGGACCTCGAGCCGACGCTCGAGAGCATGCGGTCCCGGCTGGCCTCTTTTCCCGACGTCGGCTACACAGTCGCCCGGGAAGAATCGGCCCTCGCGGAATTCCTGGCCTTCTCGTCCGGGGCGGTCAGCCTCAAGGTCCAGGGCAGCGACCTCAACCGGCTGAAAGAGCTGTCCGGAGAGCTCGTCGACCGGCTGAAGAAGATCAAAGGGATCGTGGACGTGGGCACTAATATCGGCGAAGGCAAGCCCGAATTCCGGATCAAGATCCGGAAGGACGCCCTGGTGAAATACCCCGACCTTTCGCCGGACCTCATCTGCAACTTCCTGGTCGGCGCGGTCCGCGGCAAGGTGGCCACCCAGTTCAACGAGCTCGAAAAAAAATACGACATCCTGGTCCGTCAGGACGAGGCCTCCCGGGCCGACATCGAGTCGCTCCTCGACGGCCAGATCCCGCGCCGGGGAACCCTCATCCCTCTCCGTGACCTGGTGACCTATGAAACGGCTAGGGGGCCCCAGGAGATCCGGCGCGAGAACCAGCAGCGGGAGATCATCGTCTCGGCCAACCTCCACGATGCGAAAATCAGCCAGGTCGTGCCGGCGATCAACGCCGAAGTCCGGGCCATGCGGCTTCCCGAAAGCTACCACATCGCCTTCGGCGGCGAGCAGGAGGAAATGTCGAAGTCGTTCAAGAGCCTGGTCCTGGCGCTCGTCCTGGCGACGATCCTGACCTACATGATCATGGCCGCCCAGTTCGAGTCGCTCCTCCATCCCTTTCTCGTGATGCTGACCCTGCCCATGGGCGCGGCGGGCGCGTTCGTCTCCCTTTTCCTGTGCGGCCAGACCCTCAACGTCATGTCCATCATCGGCATGGTCGTCCTCGTCGGGCTCGTCGTCGACGACGCCATCGTCGAAGTGGATTACATCAACCAGCTGCGCCGCGGCGGGAAGCCCCTGCGCGAATCCGTGGTCGAGGGCTGCATGACCCGCCTGCGGGCGATCCTCATGGCCTCCCTGGACACGGTGTTCGGGCTCATCCCCATGGCCCTGGGCCTCGAGCGGGGTTCGGAGCTCCTGAAGCCCCTGGGCATCGTCGTCGCGGGCGGACTGCTGTTCTCGACCCTGCTCACGCTCATCCTGATTCCGGTCGTTTATGAGGCCGTCGAGGCGCGCAAAGAACGGGCCGGAATCCTGTTGAGGGCCACGAGCTAGAAGATCATGCTGAAATTCTTCGTGGATAAGCCGGTCGCGACGGCCATGATGTTCCTCGGCCTGCTCGTGCTTGGCGTCTTTTCCTTTCTCAATACGCCGCTCGAACTCGAGCCCAAGGAAGACTATCCGCAGGTGGACGTCCGGACAACATGGACCGGGGTGCCGCCGGAGATCGTCCAGGCCAAGGTCACGGCGCCGCTCGAGGAAGCCCTGGCCACGGTCAAGGGCGTGCAGAAGATGACGTCGTCGTCCTCCATCGGCTCTTCGGTGATCACTCTCGAATTCGAGCCGAAAATCAACATGGAGTTCGCGACGCTGGCCATGCGCGAGCAGATCGCCAAAGTCCGGCGGGACCTCCCGTACGGCGTGAGGCCGGTCGTCCAGCCGTTCGTGCCCGAGGACTTCCGGGTCCGGCCGTTTCTGAGCTACACGATTTCCGGGGACTACACCCTCCAGAAGCTCCGCGAGCTGGTCAAGGACAAGCTCGAGTTCGGGATCGGCTCTGTCCAGGGCGTGTCGCGCGTCGACGTCGGCGGCGGGTCGGACCCGGAAATCCGCGTCAGCCTCGATAAGGCCAAGCTCAAGGCGTATAACATCCAGCCCTATAGCGTCATCACCGCGATCCGGAACCGGCTCACGACCTACCCGGCGGGAAAGATCAAAAAGGGGACCCAGGAATTCCTCTTCAAAATCACCGATTCCGTAACCGGGCTCCGGGAGCTCGGCGAGACTCCCGTCGCCACGAGCGGCAACAACGCCATCCTGCTCAGGGACGTGGCCGAGATCGTCCCGACCTACAGCGACGTCTTTTCCATCCACCGGATCAACGGCCAGCCCACGATCAGCCTGACCGTCGCCAAGGAGAAAGGCACGAACACGCTGAAAGTGGGCGGGGAGGTCAAGCGGCGGCTCGAGGACATCAAAAAGGACCTGCCGGCCAACCTGACCTTCAAGACGGTGGATGATGAAAGCGGCGAGATCCGCAGGAACCTTTCCGACCTTTACCGCCTGGCCGGGTTCATCACGGCCATCGTCTTCATCATGATCTTCATAGTCCTGCGGCGGCTCGCGCCGTCCCTCTTGATACTGTCCTCGATCGCCTTCAGCGCGGTCATCACCTTCAACCTCATCTACATTTTCAGGATCTCGATGAATATGCTGACGCTGGGGGCCCTGGCCTTGGGCTTCGGCATGTTCGTCGACGATTCGATCGTCGTCTTTGAGAATATCCTCCGGCTCAGGGAGCGGGGCATGGACCCTCGCGAGGCGGCCCTGCGCGGCCCGCGGGAGGTGTTCGTGGCGGTCCTCGCGTCGACCCTCACGGTCATCAGCGTTTTCGCCTGTTTTCCGTATTTCCAGGGCCGCCTGAAGATTTATTACCTTCCCCTGGCCATCGTCATCTCCTCGGCCCTGGCCGCGTCGCTCCTCGTCTCCTTCTCGCTCATCCCCGCGCTCAGCCCGAAACTTCTCGAGCGGAGAAAGAGCGCTGCGGGGGAGGCGGCGGGCCGCAGGTTCGAGCGGTTCCTGGGATTCGTCCTCCGGCATCCGGTCGAGATTCTCCTCTGCATATTAGCCATCCTCTACGGGGCCTACAAATGGTTCCGGTCGGAGGTCACGATCGGCGAGTGGTTCCGCTGGTATTCGCAGGAGCGGCTCTACGTCTATATCGGCATGCCGCCCGGGACGGCCATCGAGCAGACGGACCTGACCATCCGGAAATTCGAGGAGAAGGTCCTCGAACAGCCCTACGCCAAGGAGATGAACGTCTATCTCTCGGCCGAGCAGGCCAACGTGATGATCGCCTTCCCTCCCGACATCGAGCGGTCGTATCGGCCCTATGCCCTCAAGGAGGAGCTGATCGGGCTGGCCACCCAGTTCGCCGGGCTCGATGTCTACGTCAGCGGTTTTGACCCCCAGGGATACTATTCAAGCATGGGCACGGGGACGTACTACAGCTCCCACATCAAGTTCTTCGGCTACAATCTGAGAAAACTCAAGGACATCACGTTCTCGCTCGAGACGCAGTTGAAGAAGAACCCGCGCATCAAAGAGGTCCGGGTCGTCTCGAGCCGCTACAGCTATTACCGCGGCGACTCCTCCGAGACGATCCTCAAGGTCGACAAGGACGTCATGGGCCGTTATGACATCGATCCGCTCTATTTGTACGCCCAGCTCTCGACATTGCTCACAGGGAACTTCGGCACGCCCGTCCGGCTGTTCATGGAGGGGAAGGACATTGCCGTGTCGGTGAAATTCCCCGAATCCGACCGCCTGGACCTCGGCGGGCTTCAGGATGCCCTGGTCAGAACGCGCGGCGGCGAATACCTGCGCCTGGGTGAGATCTCGACCGTGGAGGAGCGGCCGATCCCAGGTTCGATCGATCGGGAGAACCAGCAGTTCCAGCAGACGATCATGTGGGAATTCCGGGGCCCGAGCAAGGCGGAGGAGAACTACCGGAAGGCCGTGTTCGCGGGACTCTCGCTTCCGCCGGGATTCTCGGCGAGCATGGAGGAAACCTGGTACATGACGGAGCAGGAGAAAAAGCAGATCGCGGTGGCCATCGCTTTTTCCCTGGTCATCATCTTCATGATCCTGGCCGCGCTCTACGAGTCCTTCATCCATCCCTTCTTCATCATGCTGGCCGTGCCGCTGGCGCTGATCGGCGTCTTCGCGGCCTTCGTCATAGCCAAGTATCCCTTCGATTCCTCGGCCTATATCGGCGTCATCCTGATGAGCGGGATCGTGGTCAAAAACGCGATCCTCCTCGTCGACCATATTAACCTCAAACGCCGCCAGGGCCTCGCTCTGCGCGAGGCGGTCATTCAGGGGACGAAGGACCGCATCCGCCCCATCCTGATGACCACGAGCACGACCCTCTTTGGCATGATGCCGATGCTCCTAATGCAGGCCGAAACCGGGGTCAAACGGCAGATCTGGTCCACGCTCGCCCTCTCGACGGTCGGCGGCCTGACGACCTCGACGCTCTTCCTCCTCGTCGTCATTCCAGTCTGCTACTTCTACGGCGACCGCGTGAAAGGCTGGGTCGCCGGAAAATTCGCGGAAATCAGGGGGACGTAAAAAGGCCGACGATGTTGCGTCGCCGACTCCGCGTTTCTGTCTTCGCATTCCTTGGTCTTGCGATTGTGCTCGTTCCGGCGGAACGGCGGGTCGAGATCAGCTTCGGGAAGTCGCTCGAAATCGGCCGCCAGGAGCTTTCTTTCGGCGCCGTCACCTCGATCTGCGAAGATCATGAAGGGAATTTTCTCGTCCTTGACGGGAAGGAATTCAAGGTCCTTAAGTTCTCGCCCGCGGGCCGCCTGCTCCTGAAGTTCGGCCAGAAGGGACAAGGCCCGGGCGATTTCCAATCCCCTGATTTGATTGTTCCAACGCCCCAAAACGAGATCGCGGTCCACGAAATTTCTTATGTTTCCTTTTTCAAGGAGGAAGGCACTTTTGTCCGGCGGCAGGAGCTCAACGGGCGCCTCGGACTCGTCTATCTCGGGCCCGATCGGTTCCTGGCATGGGATTGGCACCCTGATAGCCGGCAGCAGATCATGCTGGATGGAAAAAACAATATCGTGGCCACGTTCCATGCTCAGCCGCGAAATTCGTTTTCGACCGCGCTTACTGACGAGACAGGGCGGGCGGTGATGTTCAATTATGCGTCGGATGTTTATGTGCCGGAGCTTCTTTTTGGCTATGGGGGAGAAGTGGGTTTGGTCGGAATCAGCACCCTCTATGACCTCACTCTGCTCGATGAAAACGGACGGGCCATCGGGTCGATTCGACGAGACCTCAAACCGGGGAGGATCAGCGGCAAGGAAAAGGCTGTCCTTGCGGAGAATGTCCGGGAATTCGCCAAAGCCCGGAATTGGCCGGGCCGCGCGGTCCGGGTCCTCGTCGATAAGATACCTGATTTCAAAGCCATTATCCGCGCCGTGCGGATCTCGCCGCAGCACTTTTTTGTTTTTCGTGTCCCCGAGAATGTTACGCGCGAAGATAGCGCCATGCCCGTGGATGTTTTCTCATTCCGGGGCGAGTTCCTGGGCTCAGCCACGATGAACAAGATCCCGCTCTTTATCTCCGGGACGGCCATGTATTTCGTCGAGACCGATGATTCGGGGAACGAATATCTCCGCCGGACGGAATATTCCTTCTCCGTAAAATAGGCACCTTCTGCTCAGCGGCAGGAAACCAGCGATGAGCAGGGGGAATCAAATGAGCCGGAAGCGATTATGGACAGTGGCGAGGTGCTGGACACGTTGGCGGAAGCGAAGGTCCTTGTCTAGGGCTGGCGAAGGGAATACAGTCGCTTTAGGCCGCATGGCTCGTTGGGCTACAGGCCGCCGGCCCCGGCGGCGTATTTGGCTGGAAAATTCACTCAAGGGATAGTACAATGATGGGGGCGGGTCAGGTTTCTTGGGGCAGCCACGCAATTCTAATAATCGATGATAACTCATTATTACCGGGACACCGATCCCATTTGGAGGCCATTGAGGGATAGCAATCTGGATTTTTTTATTTATTGATTCCTGCATAAATAATGTCCTATTTTAAGCGTAAAAAAAGAGGCGTGTGCTTCAGGAGTGAACGAAGCAGGGGCTCGCGCCTTTGGAGTGTTCGGCCATGACGCCGAGTCGATTTCGTCA
>Ga0315281_10000140_pt1 | contig 90691 bp, 83 predicted proteins | sample YL17G07_0_MG_FD_204540 | JGI IMG/M metagenome (GOLD analysis project Ga0315281, IMG submission 204540) | Sediment microbial communities from Yellowstone Lake, YNP, Wyoming, USA - YL17G07_0 | ecosystem: Environmental > Aquatic > Freshwater > Lake > Sediment | place: USA: Wyoming | collected... | reverse complement strand
CAATCGACGCCAAGACGCCCGCAAAGCGCGTCCCCAGCGACTAGCAACCAAGCGACCAGGCGGCCAGATGTACGGCGTCGGCATCCTCAAGGGCATGGCGGTGACATTCCAGCGAATGTTCAAGCCTGTCGCGACCATCGAGTTCCCGGAGGTCACGCGCCCCATGTCGCCGCGCGCCCGCACAAACCTGCTCTGGTTCGAGGAGCGCTGCACCGGCTGCAGCACCTGCGCCCAGGCCTGCCCCGACGGCTGCATCCTCGTCGAGACCTCCCCCAACCCGGACGGCTCGCTTGCAAAGGTCCGCTACGAGATCGACTTCCGCATCTGCATGTACTGCGGCCTCTGCGTCGAAGCCTGCCCTTACCAGGCCATCCAGTCAGGCGGCGTCTTCGAGGACGCGGTCTACGAGTTCGACACCATGTACAAGAACAAGCACGCGCTCACCCGCCTCGCGCACGAGCACCTGCGCCGCAACGGCTTCACCTATCCGCACGGGCAGCAAGCCCCCGCCGACCTCATCCAGCTCATCGCGCTTGAAGCGAAGCAGCAGCCCGCGGCCGTCTCCAAGGGCGAGCGCGTAGTCGAGGCAAGCACGCGTGGCTAAGATCACCCTCAACGGCGTCCAGATCGATGCGCCAGACGGCGCGCCGCTCGTCGAAGTCATCAAGAAGAGCGGCGTCTGGATCTCCAACCTCTGCTACATCGACGGCCTCGTCCCCTACGCCGGCTGCCGCACCTGCCTGGTCGAGATCGAGGGCGCGCGCGGCCTGCAGCTCTCCTGCACCGCCCGCGTCGCCGACGGCATGGTCGTCAACACCGAGCCGCAGCACGTGAAGGACGCGCGTCAGCAGGTGCTGGCGATCATCAACGCCAACCACTCCGACCGCTGCCTCACCTGCCACCGCCGCGTCAAGTGCATGCCCGGCGACATCTGCCTGCGCGACGACGTCGTCACGCACCGCTGCGTCACCTGCTCCAAGAACTACCGCTGCGAGCTGCAGACCACCAACGAACTCATGGACATGGGCTTCGACAACGTCGAGCCGTGGGCCGGCGAGGCGCGCTCCTACTACCAGAGCGAGCAGCCCGACCCCGACCGCGCGAACCCCTGGTTCGAGTTCGACCCGCAGATGTGCATCCTCTGCACCCGCTGCGTGCGCGCCTGCGACGAGATCCGCCACACCAGCGCCATCACGCTGGCCGGCCGCGGCTTCCCGTCGCGCATCGCCTTCGGCACCGGCGGCCGCATCGACGAGTCCGACTGCGACTTCTGCGGCGCCTGCATCGATGTCTGCCCCACCGCGACGCTGATGGAGAAGCCGAACAAGTGGATCGCCCGCACCGAGGACTGGGCCAGCACCACCTGCAACTCCTGCTCCGTCGGCTGCACCATCAGCATCGGCACGCGCAGCGGCCGCGCCGTCATCGTCAAGCCCGACCGCGCCAACCCGGTCAGCCTCGACCAGATCTGCGTGCGCGGCCGCTTCCACTATGACGCCCTGCCCGACAAGCAGCGGCTGCAGCGCCACCTCGTGCGCCGCGGCCCCGCCGGCTCGCCGCAGTCCTCCGCGCACTGGGACGAGCTCGTCGGTTACGCGGCGCAGCAGATCAAGGACGTCGTCGCGAAGCACGGCGCGGCCTCCGTCGCGGTGCTCGGCTCGCCCTTCGCCACGAACGAGGAGAACTACCTGGCGCAGAAGCTCGCCCGCGACGTCATCGGCACGCCGCACGTCGACTTCTCCTCCGCCGCGCCGAACCGCGCCGTCGCGAAGGCGCTCGAAGCAGCCTTCGGCACCGAGGCGCTCGCCGCCGACATGCTGCGCATCGCCGCCAGCGACATCATCATCTGCATCGCCGACGACCTGGAGTCGAGCCACAACATCGCCGCGCTGCGCATCAAGGACGCCGTCGCCGGCCAGCCAGCCGCGCCGCACGCCGCACAGCTGCTGCTCGTCTCGCACCTCGAAGGCGAACTCGAAGCGTTCGCCGAGCCGTACGGCGGCGTCTGGCTGCGCACCCGGCCGGGCGCCGAGGCCGCCGCCATCGACGCGCTCGCGAAGGGCGCCGCCCCCGCCGGCTTGCTACGCGGCGACGCGGCCGCCGCACACGCGATCGTCGCCGCCGCGAAGGACGAGAAGAAGACCGTCAGCATCGTCTACGCGCCGTCCGGCATCGACGCTGCCGCCGCCGGCAACGGCGCGCGCGCCGCCGCCAACCTGGCGATCGCCCTGCGCGGCGACAGCGCCGCCGAATCGCTGCACGTCCTGCCGACCGAGGCCAACGTCAACGGCGCGCGCGACATGGGCGCCGACCCGGAGCACGCCCCCGGCCGCGCCGCCGCCGCCGCTCCCGGCATGTCGTTCGACCAGATGGTCGACGCCGCCATCGCCGGCACACTGAAGGCGATGGTCATTGTCGGCGACAACCCGCTGATGCTCGCGCCCGGCCGCGCCCGCGTAGCGCAGGCGCTCGCCGCGCTCGACGCGCTCGTCGTCATCGATAGCCTGCTCACCGACACCGCGAAGGCCGCCCACGTCGTGTTCGCCGACGTGCCGTCGTACGGCAAGACCGGCACCTACACCAATGCCGAGCGCCGCGTGAACCGGCTGCACGCCGCGCTCGCCGCGCTGGGCGATGCGCGCCCCGCCCTGCTCGCGCTCACCGACCTCGCGAACGCGATCGGCGGCGCCAGCACCTGGAGCTACATGCACCCTGACGCTGTCACCGACGAGATCGCGGCGAACGTCGCCGGCTACGGCATCTTCCCCGCGAGCCGCAGCGCCTGGGGCCGCGCGCGCGCCAGCGAAGCGGCCAGTAAGTCCGAACCGCAGACCGTCGCCGCGGCCGCGCCGTCCGCCGCAAGCGGCGAGCTGCTGCTCACCGCCGGCCGCACGCTGTTCACCAGCCTCGAAGGCGCGGCGCTCGGCTCACCCGACGCAGACAAGCTGCACCGTGAAGAAGCCGTGGAGCTGCACCCCGCCGACGCCGCCGCGCTCCGCGTCGCCGATGGCGCGGAGGTGACGCTCGTCACCGCCCACGGCGAACTTGCGCTCCCGTGCAAGATCAGCGGCCGCGTCGCCGAGGGCGTCGCCTACGTCTCGTCGTACTACCGCGCCGGCGCCGTCATGCAGCTCTTCGACCGCAGCGGCGCCCCGGTCTCCGTCAGGGTGAAGGTCGCCGCCCCGGTTTAGGTCAGCCGCCCGATGCCTCGTCCGGCGCCATCACCTCAGCTGCCGGCACCGGCTGCTCGCCCATGCCGCGCTGCTCCATCCAGTAGTCGAACGCGACGCGTGCCACCGCCGCGGCCGGCAGTGCCAGCAGCACGCCCGTGATGCCGAGCAGCTCTTGCCCCGAGATCACCGCGACCAACACGACCAGCGGCGGCAGGTTCAGCGTCTGCGAATAGACCCGGGGCACCAGGAACCGGTCCTCGAACTGCTGGTACAGCACCAGCAGCGCGATCACGATGACTGCCTGCGTCGGCGACTCGTGGAACGCCGCCACCGACGCCGGCACCACCGCGATGAAGGCGCCCACCAGTGGCACCACGTCGGCGAACCCGGCCAGCGCTCCGAACGCCAGCGGGTTCGGCACTCCCAGCACCAGCAGCACCACGAACGTGTACACCGCGATCACCACCGACGTGATCACCTGCCCGCGGATGTAGCCGCCGACCACGCGCACCAGCGACGCCTGCAGCCGCCGCGCGTCCGCCTCGCGATCGGGTGGCACGAAGCGGTACACGAACCGCGACAGCCGCGGCGCTTCCACCAGCAGGTAGATCGTCAGCACGATCACCGTCAGCGTCGCCAGCGTCGTCTGCACCACGCGCTGGCCATAGTCCAGCGCCTGCGGCCCCGACAGCAGCCCCGTCCAGTCGATGTCGCGCGCCCGCGCCTCCAGCGAGACGGAGATCCCGAAGTTGTCCAGGAAGTCCTCCAGCCGGCGTGCGTCGGAGGGCAGGTTGTCACGCAGCGCCTGAAACTCGTCGATCAGCGCCGGCACGATCAGCGCCACCAGGCCCGCCAGCACCAGCAGCACAGCGAGCGCCACCGCCAGCACCGCCAGCGTGCGCGGCCAGCCGCGCCGCATCAGCCAGTCCACGTACGGCAGTAGCGCCGCCTGGAAGATAAACGCCGTCACCAGCAGCAGCACTACCGGCCACAGCCGCACGCCGATCGCCAGCGCCGCAGCGGTCAGCACCACGGCCACAACGGTGCGCGTCGGGATCTCCAGTTTCATGATCAAGCGCCTCCGTGCGCAGGCGCGCCGCGCGCCATCAGTTCAACACCCCGAACCCGGCCGTCTTCAGACGCAGCCGCGCCGCCAACCGCCCCCGCATGTCCGGCAGCTCTTCCGCGATGATCTCCATCTCCCGCCGCAGCCGCGCGACGGGCGAAAGCTGCTCCAGCAGGTCCTGCTTCATCGGCGCCGGCACGTCCATCCGCGCCGCGATGTAGTCGGCCGCCTCCCCCGCGTCGTCCGGCAGGTAGACCCCGCGCAGCCACTGGTCCCCCAGCGCCATGTGCGTCTTCAGGTACTCGTCGAAGTACGCCTCCGCCCGTGGCAGCAGATCCAGCGCCGTCTCGTCGCCGGGCTGCTGCTCCAGCACCGCGACCTCGCCCCGCAGATACGGCTGCGTCGTGTTCAGCGCCACGATGCGGAAGCGCTGCTCCCCCGTCGTGAAGATGTTCATCCGCCCGTCCTCCAGGTACTCCACCTGCGAGATCCGCGCCGTCGTCCCCACGTCGAACGGCACTGCCCCGCTCCCCACCTCCGGCCCCGACTTGATCAGCACCACCCCGAACGGCGCATCCTCTTCGATGCACTCCCGGATCATCAGCCGGTACCGCTCCTCGAAGACGTGCAGCGGCATCCGCATCCCCGGGAAGAGCACCGTCTGTAGCGGAAACAGGCGAAGGTCCATCGGCTCCCTTGCGCAGCGAGACGCGCTCGCTCGTGCCCGATTATCCCATACGCGGCGGCCCCGCGCGGCCCGGCGGCGGCGGGCCATCCGCGCCTTGACTCCCACGGAACGCGGGAAGATAATCTCACTTGCCCCAGCGGAGGGTGCCACCCGGCGGCGCACCGCGACGGCAGCGGCCCCGCCGGACGCGCGGCGGTGGCAGCGCATCCGCGCACAGCATCGGAACGGACGGTCACGCCGCCGGCGCAGACGCGCGGGCGGCATCAGCCAGCCCACCAGGAGGCAACCTTGGCAGAAGCACCAGCCGCCGAAAAGACCCAACGAGCCATCGTCCCCTTCCTCAAGATCCCGGCCAACCCGGCGGAGAAGCCGTACCTGTCCGGCAGCCGCTGCAAGCAGTGCGGCGCCACCTACCTGGGCACCCGCATGGCCTGCAGCCGCTGCTTCTCGGCCGAGACCATGGACGAGGTCAAGCTCTCCGACCGCGGTGAGTTGCACGTTTTCTCCATCGTCCACCAGAGCGTGCCCGGCGTCCCGACGCCCTACGTCGCCGCCATCGTCGACCTGCCGGAAGGCGTCAGCGTCCGCTGCAACATCAGCGGCGTCGAGGCCGACCCGAAGAACCTGAAGTTCGGCATGCCGGTGCAGATGGTCAGCGAGAAGATCCGCACCGACCGCGAGGGCAACGACGTCATCGCCTTCAGCTTCAAGCCGATCTAACGGCGTCCCCACCGACGTCTCCGCACGAAGCGGAGACGAAGTGCCGCCCCCACTGACGGCGGGCGGCTGAGAGGAGAACCCCATGCGAGACGTAGCCGTGATCGGCGTCGGGATGATCAAGTTCGGACGCTACCCGGAAAAGACCGTGCCGGAGCTCGCCGGCCAGGCGATCCTGCTCGCCCTCAAGGACGCCGGCATCGACATGAAGGAGGTCGAGTTGATGGCGAGCGGCAACCTCTACCAGTCGAACGCCATGATCGGTCAGCGGATCCTGCAGACCATCGGCCAGACGGGCATCCCCGTCATCAACGTCGCCAACGCCTGCGCCACAGGCTCCACCGCCTTCCGCGAGGCGTACTTTGCCGTCGCGTCCGGCGCCTACGACGTCGCGATGGCCGTCGGCTCGGAGCAGATGGGCAAGATGGGGCTGCTCGGCGCGGGCGCCGCGGGCGGCGACCCCGCGTACAGCACCGAGGGCGTCCTGGGCTCAGGCCTCATGCCAGCGGTCTTCGGCATGGCCGGCGTCGAGCACATGCGCAAGTACGGCACCACGCAGGAGCAGTTCGCGAAGGTGTCCGTGAAGAACCACAAGCACTCTATGCACAACCCCTACTCGCAGTACCAGACCGAGGTCGGCCTGGAGGACGTGCTCAACGCCCGCGTCGTCTCCTGGCCGAACACCCTCTACATGTGCTGCCCCACAGGCGACGGTGCCGCCGCCGCGATCGTCTGCTCCATGGAGAAGGCGCGCCAGTTCACCACCAAGCCCATCCGCGTCGCCGCCTCCGTACTCACGTCCGACCCCTGGACGCAGCGCGACCTGACGATGCCCGACATCAACACGCTCACCCGCGCCGCCGCCAAGGAGGCCTACGAGAAGGCCGGCATCGGCCCCCAGGACCTGAGCCTGATCGAGCTGCATGACTGCTTCGCCACGGCGGAGATCCTGCACTACGAGAACCTCGGCATCTGCGGCGAAGGCGAAGCCGGCCGCATGATCGACGAAGGCGCCACCACCATCGGCGGCAAGATCCCCGTCAATGCCAGCGGCGGCCTGCTCTCGAAGGGCCACCCGCTCGGCGCGACCGGCGTCGCCAACGTCTGCGAGGTCGTCTGGCACCTGCGCGGCGCGGCCGGCGGCCGCCAGGTCGAAGGCGCGAAGGTCGGGCTCGCCCACGTCATCGGGCTGGGCTCCGCCTGCACGATCCAGATCCTCGAGAAGGTCTAGCGCCCGTATCGCGCGAACAACAAGAAGGGGCCGCTCTCACGAGCGGCCCCTTCTCACATCTCCAGTATCAGCGCCTCACCCGGCGCAAGAAACCCGCGCGAAGCGCGGGACACTGCCAACTACAAACTGCCAACTTCCGCTCACATCCGCTCGGGCGTCGTCATCCCCATCAACGTCAACGCGCGCGCCAGCGTCACCTTCGCCGCCTCGCACAACCGCAGCCGCGCCGCCGACAGCTCCAGAGTCACCTCTTCGCCCAGCACGCGACACTCGGTGTAGAAGGCGTGGAACGCCGTCGCCAGCTCCTGCGCGTAGTGCGGCAGGTGGTGCGGCTCGTGATTCTTCGCCATCAGCCACACCAGTTCGGGCAGCTGCAGCATCTTCCGCACCAGCTCCAGCTCGGCCGGGTGCGCCAGCAGCGACACGTCCGCGCCCGCCGCCGAGACGCCGCGCTCGGCCGCGTTCGACAGGATGCCCGCAATGCGCGCGTGCGCGTACTGCACGTAGTACACCGGGTTCTCCGACGACTGGCGCTTCGCCAACTCCAGGTCGAACTCCATCTGGCTGTCGGCCGACCGCGACAGGAAGAAGAACCGCGCCGCGTCGGCGCCCACCTCGTCCACGATGTCGCGGATCAGCACGATGTTGCCGGAGCGCTTCGACAGCCGCACCAGCTCCTCGCCCCGCCGGAAGCTCACCAGCTGGTAGATCAGGATGTCCAGCCGAGACGGATCGACGCCCAGCGCCTCGACCGCCGCCTTCATGCGCGACACGTGGCCCTGGTGGTCCGCGCCCCACACGTCGATCACGCGGCCGAAGCCCCGCGTCACGAACTTGTCGTAGTGGTAGGCGATGTCCGACGCGAAGTACGTCGGCCGCCCCGTGCTGCGCACGACGACGTTGTCCTTGTCCTCGCCCAGCTCGGTGGAGGCGAACCACGTCGCCCCTTCCTTCTCGACCAGGTACCCCTTCTCGCGCAACGCCCGCATCGCGGCGTCGTACGACGCCGCGCCCTCGTGCGCCGGCTTCCGTCCCTCGCCGGCCGCCTCGTACACCCAGCGCTCGCGGAACCACACGTCGTACGTCACGTTCAGCTTGCCCAGGTCCTCCTGGATCTGCTCGACGATCAGGTCGATCCCGCGCAGCACCATCGCCTCCGGCGGCGACTCCAGCGTCGCGTCCGCGTAGCGGTCGTTCGACTCGTCGCGGATCTGCTTCGCGACGTCGATCATGTACTCGCCCGGATAGCCGTCCGCCGGGATCTCCACGTCGCGCCCCGCCAGCTGCAGGTAGCGCGCCACCAGCGTGCGACCGAACACCTCCGTCTGCGTACCCGCGTCGTTCACCAGGTACTCGCGCTCCACGTCGTACCCCGCCGCCGCAAGCACCGACGCCAGCACGCTGCCGATCGCCGCGCCGCGGCCGTTGCCCGCCGTCAGCGGGCCCGTGGGGTTCGCGCTCACGAACTCCACCTGCACGCGCTCGCCGCGCCCCAGGTCGATGTTGCCGAACGTCTCGCCGGCCGACGCGATCGCGTCCACCTGCTGCGCCAGCCACGTCTCGGAGAGCCGGAAGTTGATGAAGCCGGGAGGGGCCGCCTCGGCCGCCGTCACCGCGCCCGACAGGGGGATGCGCGCCGCCAGCGACTTCGCCAGGTCCAGCGGGTTCGCGCGCGCCGCCCGCGCCAGCCGCAGCGGCAGGTTCGTCGCGTAGTCGCCGTGCTCGCGTTTCGCGGGGCGCTCGATCACGATCTCGGGCAGCGCGACTTGAGGCAGATCACCGTCCGCCATCGCGGACTGCACCGCCGCCTCGATCATCGCTGCCAGGTCGTCGCGGATCATCCTCGGTCAAATGGAAATGCGCGCTGCCGGATCAGTCCAAGAACTTCGTCCACGGCCTCGCGCGCTCGTTCAATAACGCCGGGAGGATACCGCATGGCCTCGCTGTGCGCGAGGAATTCGTCCTCGTCCAGCACCCGCGGCTCTTCGTCCGTGAACCAGGCCACGTCCAGGTCCAGGTCGATGCAGTGGAACTGCGCGCCGTCAAATTCGACCGGCGTCGCCACGTTCACGTAGAACCACGTCCGTCCCTCCCGTGCCACGCGCGCCACGTTGTACCAGCGGTCCGACCACAGGTACACATCCCCCGGCCAGATGATACTCAGCGGGTCCGGGTCGTCCTCCGGCACCGGCGTCCGCGTCATCGCGTCGCCTATGAAGTACCGGATGATGTACAGCGGGCCCCGCTGCAACACGAACCAGCCGGGAAAGCGGCGGTGATACGAACCGTCGTACTTCGTCATGTGCAGCGGCGTCTCGCGCGCGGTGAGGTCGTCGTTCACGGCAGGAGCCCGCGGTTCAGCATCGGCACGCCACATCCTACGACGGGAGGGGCCCGCCGAAGCGGGCCCCTGTTGTTTGCTGTCTGCTGTCTGTTCGCGGCATGGCGCTACCGCACCGTCCCGGTCGACGCGCCGGCCTGCTTCGCCGCCTCCTGCTGCTTCGCCCAGAGATCGTTGTTCAGGTACGCGAACACGCCGTCCGGGTTCTCCTGGTTCGGCGCCACCCACACGTGCATCATCCACCGCAGGTCCGCCGTGTAACTGCCGCCCTTCGCCGTGCAGCTCTCCTTCGTCTCGCCCTCGCTCGCGCCAGACAGCGCCACCAGGCACAGCCCCGAGTGTGCGTGCCACAGGTCGAGGTTCGATGCGAACCCCGCCGGCTCCGCGTCGCGCGTCACGCCGTTGATGCCCGGCAGCAGCAGGAACCATACGCCTACCAGCTGCTCCGCGCCGTTCGGACCGATCTTGCTGAACAGCAGACCCTGCGGATGCGCCGGGTCGAACACGCCCTTCTTCACCAGGTCGTAGTTCAGGTAGTGCTCGCCCATGAACGGCACGTCGCTCGTCGTGTTCACGTAGCCCGCGGCCTTCGCCGCGTCGATCGTCGGGAACTCCAGCGCCACCTGGTGCACCTGCTCGATCTGCTGCTTCAGGAGCGGCAGATCGGCCGCGCTCACCGTGTCGGCCGGGAACAGTGGCAGCACCGTCTCCGCGCTCAGTGTCTCGATCTGGACGAACGTCGGCTGCTTGCCGTGGTCGTGCTGGTGCCCGTTGGCGTCGCCGTTCGATCCCTGCGTCAGCGCGCCCGGCACCGTAGCCGGATCCGGCTGGTCGCTGCTGATGATCCCCTGCTGCGTCAGCGCCTTCGCAACGCCGCCCGCGTCGGCCGCGCCCGCGTCCGTCGTATGCGCGTGCGCCCCCGCGACGGCGCCGGCCGCATCGCTGTGGCCGACCGTGACGCCCGACGCCGCGATGTACGTCACCGACGCCACGCCCAGCGTCGCCAGCGCGACCCACGCCGCCGTCACCGGCACGAAGCGGCGCACCGCCCCCTCCGGCGTCGTCACGCCGCGCAGCATGGCGACGCTCAGCCCCGCCAGCGACGCCAGCGACGTGATCGCGAGCCCGATCGCCGCGACCAGGTGGCCGGGGTTGCCCAGGCTCAGCAGCGACTCTTCGCCCGCGCCGTGGTTGTGCCGGTACGCGTCGATCGCCAGCCCCGCGAACACCACGATCATGCCCGCGACCGACGCCGCGAACCACGTCGCCGTCTCGCGCAGCCACGCCGCGCTCAGCGACCGCGCGGGACGCGAGACCATGCGCTCGGCCTCCGCGAATCGATCCATACTCGTCATGCTGCTTCCTTCTCCGTCCCCCACGGCGCCCCGGCGGGCGCATCTTCCACTGCTACGCTTGCGGCCTCAGGTACGCCGTCACCATGTCGGTGCACGCCGTCCGGTACTTGTCGACGTCCGATCCGTCGGACAGCACCAGCGCCTGGTACACCGCGATCGATACCGATCCCGTCACGAGCTTCGCCATGATGCATGCATCGCCCGGCCGCACCAGCCCCGCTTCCATCGCACGCTCCAGCCGCTGCACGATCGGCACGACGCGCAGTTCGTCGGCGCGGCGCAGCTGCTGCGCGGCCGCGCTCTCCGGGTCGGTGTTCAGCACGACGAGCCGCACCAGGTCGCGGTTCTCCTCGCAGACCCGGAAGACGTTGCCGACGGCGAGCCCCACGACCTCCTCCAGCGTCGTCACGCCCAGGGAATCGCTCATCGCCTCGGTGATCAGGTCGCCGAGCTGCTGCGTCAGCGCCGCGAAGACCTCTTCCTTCGAGGGGAAGTACAGGTAGATCGTGCCAAGCGCGATACCCGCTTCTTCGGCGATATCCGCGATCGTGGTACCGCGGAAGCCGCGCGCTGCGAAGACCCGCCGCGCCGCCGCTAGCAACTCCTCCCGCCGCTGCGCCTTCGCCGATTCCGCTCGCTGGCTCCGGTCAAGGTCCGTCGTCGCCACGCCACCTCCGCTGAACAGGGTTCATTCTCGTCCGCGGCCCGCCCCGCTGTCAACGCGGCCGGCATGAGTATGGCGCACCGCCGGGACGAGGGCGAACGAGAAGACCGCCCGATGGGCGGTCTTTCAACTCGCAACTGGTGCTGCAGTGCCTCAGGCAGACGCGGCTGACGGCGGCTGCTGGCCGGTCCGGTCCTTCTTCTCGAAGGGCTGGTTCTCCTCGCCCTCGTGCCACAGCTCCTGCCGCAGCACCGTCACCTCGCCCGGCGCGCTGATGCCGATCTTCACCCGGTCGCGCTCAACTCCGAGCACGCGCACGAGGATGTTCCCCGAGATGACGATTCCCTGGTCTACCTTGCGTGTCAGAATGAGCATCGCCCTGCGTCTCCTTGCATCTGCGAGCCAGCCGTCTGGCGGCGAGTATGTGCGCGCTCCGGCGCGCTCGCTTCGCCACTCATATATCGGCACGTCAAGGCGGCGCTTGCTGGCCACCGCGCCCTTCGGCGCAGAGAGGGGGGGACGCACCCAGACGGGGCCGGGTGCCGCAGGTTCGGCGGCGCTGACGGGCCGCCTCAGCGCCGGACTGGCAGGTGGTGGGCCCGGCAGGATTTGAACCTGCGCGCCTCCGGTTATGAGCCGGGTGCTCTGCCGCTGAGCTACGGGCCCTCGCTACCAGCCCGGATCATACCGCTCCCGCTCGCTGGTCGCTGCCGTCAGGCGGCCCGCCCCGGCGCGAAGAAGCGAGGCCTCATCCCCGCTCGCTGTGCTGCCCCGTCGCGCCGCCACTCGCGGCCCGGCCGGGCCTACGAGCTCCGCCGCGCTACCAGCGTCAGCACGGGTGCCTCGCTCGCCTCCACCCGGTGCCCGCCGCCCTGGATCAACTGCAGCGAGGGACGCCGCGCCTCCACCAGCGGGTTCGACGCCGGCAACGCCACCATCTCGCCGCCGCGCGCCATCGATGCGCGGGCCGTCTCCCACACCAGCGCCGCCGCCGCGATCTCGCGCGCGTTCGTCTGTTCCGCGTCGCGGGCGCGTACCGCGCCGGCGAACAGCGCCGCGGCGCGCGCCATCCGGTCGCCCGTGTCGCCCAGCGGGTGCTCGCTCACGGTTTCGGCCCACTGCCCGCCACGCGTCGGCCCCCGGTGCGACGCCGTCGCCTGGATCTGCAGCGGCGCCCGCGCGTCCAGCGCGTCCAGCACCACCGACCGCCCGTCGCACGCCACCACGATCTCCTGCCGCGGCGACGGCTCCACCATGCTCACGTCGATCCGCGCCACCGGCCCGGCGTCGAACACCAGCGTCACCATCGCCACGTCGGCGGCTCCCGTCTCGTCATCGACGCGCGGCGCAACCGCGCTCACCGCCAAGGGCAATCCGCCCGCGATCGAGAGCACCGCCGCCACGTCGGCGATCGCCAGCTCATCGAGCGTGCCGCGCGACTGCACGCCCGTGCGCAGCGCGCGTATGTAGCGCGGGCGCCACAGCGCCTGCGGCCCGGTCGTCATCTTCCGCACGAACGCCAACCGCTCGTCCGCCAGGCTCCCCGTGTCGAACACGATCACCCGGCCGCGGCGGCGGGCCAGCTCGTCCAGCGCCAACAGTTGCGTGGAGGTCAGCGCCACCGGCCCGGCCACCAGCACGTGCCGGTTCGACATCAGCGCGCGTTTGATCGCGCCCGCCAGGTCGGCCACCGGCGCCGTAAACGCGACCGCGTCCACGCCCGCGCGCGACAGCCCTTCCAGCAGGTCGTCGTCCGTCGCGCCGCTCAGCCGCTCGACGCCGAGATCCTCCACGCCGCGTAGGGCGCGCACCCAGGCGTCGGACTCGGCGCCCGTGCCCACCACCATCACCGTCGTCGCCGCTGCCGGCGCAGGCTTCGTCATTATGCGGCGTCCTGCAGCTCTTGCGTCAGCACTGTCCGCAGCCGCCGGATCGCCCGGTGCCGCAGCTGTGACGCCCGCGACTCCGAGATGCCCAGCTCCTCGCCGATGCTCTTCAGCGACTGCGACTTCATGTAATAGAGCCGCACGATCATCCGCTCGCGCTCCGGCAGCAGCGCCACCGCCTCCGCGAGCTTCGCCCGCACCATCGTCTCCTCCGCCACCGCGTCGGGGTCGATGTTGGGGTCCTCGTCGGCCATCTCCCAGAGCTTCTCGCTCGCGCCATTCGCCGCCGTGTCCGCCAGGCTGTCCAGCGACACGACGCGCACGTTGCTCGTGCGCAGCGACGCCATGAAGTCCTGCGGCGCGATGCCCATGTACGTTGCCAACTCGTCGCGCGTCGGTGCGCGGTTCAGCGTCACGTGCAGCGCCGCCGTCGCCTTCTCCAGGTCGCTCCCGAACTTCTGCAGCGAGCGCGGCAGCGGGTGCGTCGCCCGGATCGCATCCAGGATCGAGCCGCGGATCCGCGGTAGCGCATACGTCGAGAACTTCGCGCCCTTGTTCGGGTCGAAGGCGTACCACGCCTCGATAAGCCCCTGCACCCCGTACGAGACCATGTCTTCGTACTGCAGGATGCCGCCGTTCGTGCTGCCCACCGCGATGCGGTTGACGGCGTGCCGCACCAGCGGCATGTAGTCCTTGATGATCTTGGTCAGACTCGCGTCGGAGAACAGGTCTACTTCCTCGGCCACTACCTCCGCCGGCACATCCGCCTCTGTCGCGTCGTCCTTAGCCTCGCTGGCCTGCGCGTCCGGCATTCAGTCCTCCAGGAACGTTATGTCTCAGCTATCTTCCCACCCGGTCGACGCCCAGTATGGTCGCTGGATTCCGCCCCTCCCATGCGGCGCCGCCCCCGTGCCCCCCTCCGCGCCCCCGCAATTCCGGCGCGGTTTGTACCTAGGGACATCTGGCATTGTGTGACTTCTGTGACTGCTCACTCATCTTCGGCCCGGCCGTTCGCCGACGCCGCCGCGCCGCGCCCGCTCGCCACGGCCGATAGCAACGCCCGATCCGCTCCTGTACAATGGCGCCAGCCTATGATCTTCACGCAGTCGCCACGGACCGAGACCGACGCCGCCGAGCGGCCCTTCGGCGCCGTTGACCTGCTCACCCTCGTCCTAGACCTCGTCCGCCCGGCGCTCGGCTTCGACATCGCCGCCGCCGTGATCTGCGAGGACAGCCACCACGTCGTTCCCATCTTCGTCACCGGCGCCCTCTCGCCCGGCGCGGTCGAAGGCGTGCACGTGCAGGCGCTCGCCTCCTTCGTCGAGCTTGCCGGCGCCGATCACGCCACCTGGCCCAGCGACGAGCCCGCCGTTATCGAGCTGGCCCGCGCGCACGAGCACCTGCTCGCCGAGCCCGAGTCCTACGAGGACGCGCCGCTCGTCGTCAACGGCGTCGTCACCGGCATGTTGCGCGTCGCCTGCGGCCACCCCATGTCGCAGCAGCAGCGCTCGCTCTACTTCTCCATGGCCAGCGACGTCTCCAAGGCGATCGAGCACCTCGACGCGCAGCGCAACCAGACGCGCCTCGTCCAGGAGCGCCTCCTCCAGTCGGAGAAGATGTCCAGCGTTGGCCAGCTCGTGTCCGGCGTCGCGCACGAGCTCAACAACCCGCTCACCGGCATCATGGGCTTCGCCCAGCTGCTTCTGCTGCGTGAACTGGACGAGACCTCGCGCCGCCAGGTCGAGACGATCTACGCCGAGGCCGAGCGCGCGTCCAAGATCGTCAACAACCTGCTCACCTTCGCGCGCCGCCGCAAGGCCCAGAAGGAGCCCGCCAACATCAACACCCTCATCGAGCGCGTCCTCGAACTGCGCAACTACGACCTGCGCGTCCGCAACATCGAGACCGCGCTCGATCTCGACCCCGCTCTGCCCGAGACGATGCTCGACGCGAACCAGATCCAGCAGGTGTTCCTGAACATCATCATCAACGCCGAGCAGGCCATGCGCTCCGAGACCGACGAGGGCACGTTCCGTATCCGTACGTCGCACACCAGCAACGCCATCACCGCCTCGTTCCAGGACACCGGCCCCGGCATGAGCCCGGAGATGGTCCGCCGCATCTTCGACCCCTTCTTCACGACGAAGGAGGCCGGCGAGGGCACCGGGCTCGGCCTCACCATCAGCTACGGCATCATCGAGGAGCACGGCGGCCGCATCTGGGCCGAGAGCGAAGTCGGCCGCGGCACGAAGTTCGTCATCGAGCTGCCCGTGGTCGCGGGCGTCGCGTCCGCCCCCCGGCGCCCCGCCGAGCAGCTCCCGGCCGTGCCGGTCGAGCGCCGCCGCATCCTCGTTGTCGACGATGAGGAGAGCATCCAGAAGCTGCTGGCCGGCGTGCTCGAGATGGACGGCCACGACGTGCAGGTCGCCAACAACGGCCGCGAGGCCTTGGAGCGCGTCGCCCGCGAGCCGTTCGACCTGATCATCACCGACGTGAAGATGCCCGTGATGGGTGGTCCCGACCTCTACAAGCACCTGCACGACGCCAACAGCCCGCTGGCGCGGCGCGTCATCTTCATCACCGGCGATACCGTCGCCAACGAGACCCGCCACTTCCTCCAGAGCGTCGAGAACGCCGTGCTGGCCAAGCCCTTCCGCCTCCGCGACGTCCGCCAGGCCGTGCAGGAAGCGCTCGCCCGGTAAGGGCATCGCCGCCCTGTCCCGTGCCTCCCCTCGCGGCTTCTCTCCAATCTCTGAGCGCACGCTCATGTGCGCCGGCACATGCTCGTATTGCGTCTTGACCTATTGAGAAACGCTCACTTGACCTGCCCGGACTGCGCCGGAAGGATGGCGATCACTCATGGAGGTCATCCGCTTGCAGCATACGGGCCGCCGTCACCGCAACACATGTGCCCCGCTGATCGCCACCGCGATCCTCGCCTCGTTCGCGGCGGCGTGCGGCGGTAGCGCTGCACAGTCGGCCCCGTCCGGCCACCGTCGCTCCGCATAGCGCTTCCACGGCCACGCCGGCGCGCACGCAGCCGGCGATCGCGCCATCCACACCGGCGGCAACCGCCGATGCGCTTGGCGTGACGCCGGATGCCGCCGGTGCTCCGTCGCCTGCTGACCCGGCGCCCCCGAGCACGGACGAGGAGGGTAACCCTCTCCCGACCGTGAATCACGCGCCCATCGACGGGCCGACGCCGCCGCCCGGCATCGGCGGCGGCTCGGGCGGCGGCTCCCAGCTCGAAGCCACCTTGGCCGCGGGCATCGACAGCGACCTCAGCGGCGGCCAGCCGGGCGACCCGCAGCATGTCGTCGGCACGCCTCTCCCAACGCCCGTACCGGGACACACGCCGGCCGTGGACAGCACGGACATCGCACCGCCAGACCCTGGCACGACTGGTGTCAACGCCATCATCGATGCCGACGCGACCAGCGAAGGCGTGCAGTCGACGCGGACGGTTCACGTCGGCGACACCTTCCGCGTCGCGGTGGTGCTCGCGGGCATCCCGCCGCTGTCGGGGCAGATCGGCGGCATCGCCTCCCTCGACTTCACCGCCGGCTACGACCGCACGAAGATCGTTGCGCCCACGCTCGTCGGCGGCTCGTCCACCCAGCGCAATCCCGACCTCAACACCGACGCCTTGGACGGCGACGCCGCCGACTGGGACTGCCTGCCGACCCCCGAGGGCGACCTGGACGATCCCGGCGGCATCCCCGGCGACGGCAAGCCGGACACCGGCCAGGCGTTCCTCTCGTGCTTCACCAGCGGCCACGTTGCCGTCGCCGGCGGCGGCGACGTTACGATCGCCGTGATCACGTTCCAGGCCGTCGCGGCCGGTACCACGACGCTGAGTTTCGAAATGTTCGACGCGGGAGACGGCGTCGGCTTCTCCGTCGCGACGTGCCCCGGCACATCCAACGGCTGCGGCACCGCCACGATCGACGTCAAGAACTGAGCGAGAAACCCGAACCGCCGCACCCGCGTGCCTCCAGGGCCCGGACGCCGTACGCTTAGCCTGGTCCCGCACGGGCCAGGATCTGTAGCGCAGCGGAGGGGCCCATGCCCGATATCGCCAGCCAGCTCGTCGAGTTCCCCGCGAACGGCATCAACGGCATGGGCTACGTCGCCCGCCCCGCCGATGCGGCGCCGCATCCCGCCGTCGTCGTCATCCAGGAGTGGTGGGGGCTCGATGGCCACATCAAGAGCATCGCCGACCGCTTCGCGGGCGAAGGTTTCATCGCGCTGGCGCCCGACCTCTATCACGGCAACATCGCCACCGAGCCCGACGAGGCGCGCAAACTCGTGATGAACATGAACCGCGAGCAGGCCATCAAGGACCTGCTCGGCGCTGTGCGCCATCTGCAGGGCATCCCGGAGGTGGCGCCGAAGAAGGTCGCCTGCATCGGCTTCTGCATGGGCGGCAGCATGACGCTCGCGCTCGCCGCCGCCACGCCCGATGTCGCGGCCGCCGCGCCGTTCTACGCCGGGTTCCAGCCGCCCGCCGACGAGATCGCCAAGATCCAGGCGGAGTTGTTCTGCGCCTTCGGCGCGGACGACGGCGGCATCCCCCTCGATAACGTCCGGAAGTTCGAGGCGACGCTGAAGAGCACCGGCCGCAACGCCGTGGTGAAGATGTACGACGGCGCGCCGCACTCGTTCTTCAACGATACGCGCGACAGCTACCGCCCGGAGGCCGCGGACGACGCGTGGCAGCGTTCGCTCGCGCTCTTCCGCCGCGTGCTGGGATAGCGGCCACGATATGCACGACGAGTGGGACGGCGACGCCGCCGACGAAGAGCAGGACGAGTTCGCGCCCGGCAGCCCCGACTACGATCTCTCGGAGTCACACGGCTCGGACTGGGAGGCGCGTCCCGCGCGCCCCTTCTTCCTGCGTCCGACTGTGCTGGCTGTGATCTCGCTGCTGCTGGTGCTGGCGCTGCTGCTGCCGACGTTGCTCGTGCTTACGCGATAGCGACGGCCTCGCGCCACGGCGCCTCGAACGCCACGCGCTCCGCCAGCCGCCGCTCGACCCGCGCGACCGCCTCGCCGCGCCGGAACTCCTCCGGCACCTCCTCGGGCGCCTCGAACGCGACCTGCTCGACGAAGGCGCTCACCTCGACCGCGTTCTCGGCGAACAGCCGCGCCACCTCCGGCCCCGTCACCAGCGCGAGCCAGGCGGCCATCGCCGTGCCCGCGCTGCGCGCGACGAAGCGGCGCACCAGCGGGTCCGGCAGCGCCGGCCACTCGTGCTCGAAGTGGTACGCCCACAACGCGGCGTTGGCATCGATCGGATCGGGTATCGGCATGGTGTTCCTCCCGGTGCGGGCGAAAGGTTCTACCACTGCTAGGGACTGAAGGTCCGCGACGATCTCCGCGGGCGACTCAGCATGTCTAGAGGCTCGCGGAGGCAAGTATACACCCGTGACTGCCGCCGGGAGCGTCTCTTGGCGAATTGTTCACGCAGTTTCGGCTGATCTAACCAGTCGCTCGGCGCTTCATCAGACGTCGACGCCGCGCTCCCGCAGCAGCGCCACGAACGCATCCTCGTCCAGCTGCGCCACGCCCAGCTTCTGCGCCTTTGCCAGCTTCGCCCCGGCCTCCGCCCCTGCGACGAGGTAGTCCGTCTTCTTCGTCACCGCGCTCCCGGCCGCGCCGCCTCCGCGCTTGATCAGCGCCTCCGCCGCGTCGCGCGAGAAGCGCTCCAGCCGCCCCGTCACCACGAACGACAGCCCGCTCAGCGGCCCCTCGCGCGCGCCGCCGCCCTCTTCGCGTAACGTCACCCCGGCGGCGCGCAGTTTCTCGATCAGCCGCCGGTTCTCGTCGTCGGCGAAGAACTCCGCCACGCTGTCGGCGATCTTCGTGCCGATGCCCGGCAGCTCGGCGATCTGCTCCGCCGTCGCGGCCATCAGCGCGTCGATGCTGCCGAAGTGCCCCGCCAGCGCCGCCGCCACCTCGCCGCCCACGTGGCGGATGCCCAGCGCGACCATGACGCTCGCCAGCGGCCGCGCCTTGCTGGCCTCGATCGAGGCCAGCAGGTTGTCCACACTCTTCGCGCCCAGCCGCTCGATCTGCAGCAGATCGTCGCGCCGCTCGCTAAGGCGGTACAGGTCGCCGCCGTCCTGGATGAAGCCGCGCTCCATCAGCATCGCCACCAGCGACTCGCCCAGCCCGTCGATGTCCATCGCGCCGCGGCTGACGAAGTGCTCCAGCAGCCGGAACCGCTGCGCCGGGCACGACCGGTTCGGGCAGTACGTCGCCGCCTCGCCCTCGTGCCGCACGGTCGGCGTGTCGCACTCCGGACAACGCTCCGGCATCGACCACGGCCGCGATCGGCGCTTCTGTCCCGGCACCGGTCCCACCACCTGCGGGATCACGTCGCCGGCCCGCTGCACGATCACCGTGTCGCCCACGCGGATGTCCTTCCGCCGGATGTCGTCGGCGTTGTGCAGCGTCGCCAGCCCCACCGTCGCCCCGGCGATGTGCACCGGCGCCAGCACCGCGAACGGCGTCAGCACGCCCGTGCGCCCGACGTTCACCTCGATGCGCAGCAGCTTCGTCGTCGCCTGCATCGCCGGGAACTTGTACGCGATCGCCCAGCGCGGCTCGCGCCCCACCGCGCCCAGCTGCCCTTGCAACGCAAGGTCGTCGACCTTGATCACGATGCCGTCGATCTCGTAGTCCAGCGAATCGCGCCGTTCCGTCCAGCGCGCGCAGAACGCCGCCACCTCCTCCAGCGTGCTCATCCGCGCGATGTTCGGGTTGACGCGGAACCCCAGCCCGCCCAGCCACTCCAGCGCGCCCTGGTGCGTCTTCGGCGCCTTCCCGCCCTCCTGCCAGCCAAGCTGGTACCAGAACGCATCCAGCGGCCGCGCCGCCGTGACGTTCGCGTCGAGCTGCCGAACCGAGCCCGCCGCCGAGTTACGCGGGCTGGCGAACAGCGGCAGTCCCGCCTCGCCGCGCTCCGCGTTCAGCTTCTCGAAGCCACTCTTCGTCATGTAGATCTCGCCACGCACCTCGAACCGCGGCGGCACGCCCTTCAGCCGCTGCGGGATCGAGCGAATGGTGCGCACGTTCGGCGTGATGTTTTCGCCGCGCGTGCCGTCACCGCGCGTCGCCGCCGTCACCAGCCTGCCGTCCTCGTACACGAGCGCGCACGCCAGCCCGTCGATCTTCGGCTCGCACACCATCGCGAAGTCGGCCCGCTCGATGATGCCCGCCGCGCGCCGGTGCCACGCCGCCAGGTCCTCGTCGCTGAAGGCGTTCGCCAGCGAGAGCATCGGCACCTGGTGCTGCACGATGCTGAACGTCTCGACCGGCGCGCCGCCCACCCGCTGCGTCGGCGAATCGGGCGTGATCAGCTCCGGGTGCGCGGCTTCCAGCTCGCGCAGCTCCCGGACCAGCGCGTCGAACGCCGCGTCGCTGATCTCGGGCGAATCCAGCACGAAGTAGCGGTGCTCGTGGTACGCGACCTGCGCCCGCAACTCCTCGACCCGCGCCCTGGCCTGCTGGTACGCCCGCGTCTCGTCCTTCGTCGTCGACATGCCAGCAGGGTACCCCGGCGGAGAGTCGGCGGGCAGCCATCCCCCAGCCGGGCCGGTATACTCAGGCGCCATGCCACCCAGCATCGTCATTATCGACTACGGCGCGGGCAACCTGCGCAGCGTCTCCCGCGCCGTCGCGCACGCAGGCTACGAGCCGAGCGTCACGGCGGACCCGTACGACGTCGCGCACGCCGACGGCGTCATCGTGCCCGGCGTCGGCGCCGCTGCCGACACCATGCGCAACCTGCGCGAGCACAAGATGGTCGAGCCGATTCGCGACTACATCGCCTCCGGCCGCCCGTTCTTCGGCGTCTGCATGGGCCAGCAGGCCCTCCTCTCGCTCAGCGAAGAGGGCGGCGAGCACCCGTGCCTCGACATCATCCCCGGCCGCGTGAAGAAGCTGCCGCCAGGCCAGAAGGTGCCGCACATGGGCTGGAACCAGGTGCACCAGCTGACGCGGCACCCGATCTTCGAGGGCATCCCGGACGAAAGCTACTTCTACTTCGTCCACAGCTATTACCCCGTGCCCGACGATCCCTCCGTCGTCATCGGCGAGACCGACTACGGCGTCACGTTCGCCTCCGTGCTGGCGCGCGACAACATCGTCGCCACCCAGTTCCACCCGGAGAAGTCCGGCGACATGGGGCTCAAGATGTACGCCAACTTCCTGGCACTCGTCGACCGCGCCACACCCGCGACGTAGCCCGGCCGGCGCGCTGTAACCTCACGCCCGCAGCCGGTACCCTGCCGCTCATGGACCTGATCCCCGGCATCGACATCCGCGGCGGCCGCGCCGTCCGCCTCGTCCAGGGCGACTACAACCGCGAGACGGTCTTCGCCGACGATCCGGTCGCCGTGGCGAAGCAGTGGGCGGAGCAGGGCGCGCCCCGCCTCCACGTCGTCGACCTCGACGGCGCGAAGGAGCGCCGCCCCGTCAACGACGCCATCATCGAGCGCATCATCCGCGAGTCCGGCGTGCCCGTGCAGGTCGCCGGCGGCATGGGGGACGCGTCCGTCATCGACCGCTGGGCCGGCACCGGCGCCGACCGCATCGTCGTGGGCACGCTCGCCGTGCAGCAGCCCGATGCCATCGAGGCCGCCGCGCGCCGACACGGCGAAAGGATCGCCGTCGCGATCGACGTGCGCGGTGGCAAGGCCGCCGTGAAAGGGTGGCTCGAGACCAGCGACACGCCCGCCGAGGAGTTTGCGCGCTCCACGGCGCTCCGCGGCGTCCGCCACTTCATCTACACCGACATCAGCCGCGACGGCATGATGCAGCACCTCGACTTCGGCTCCGTGACGCGCATGCTCACGGCCCTCGCGGCCACCGGCGCGGCCGCCACGCTGATCTACTCCGGCGGCGTCACCTCCGTCGACGACTTGGTCGCGCTGAACGGCTACGGTCTCGAAGGCGTGATCATCGGCCGCGCCCTCTACGACGGCCGCATCACGCTCGCCGCCGCGCGCGAGGCGCTCGCCACGGCGTAAGCCGGCGGCCAGCAAGAAGCCCGCCTCGTGGCGGGCCGCATCGCTCGCCATCACGCTTCGGCGCACTCTACGCGACGGCGTCCTCGTGATCGTCGTGATCGTCGTCGTGCCCGATCAGCACGCGCGTGCCGCCGGCGTGGCGCAGCTCCGGCCGCGACGCCATCATCTCCGCGAAGGCGTGCACCACGTCGGGATCGAACTGTTTCCCGTTGTGCGCCGCGACCTCTTCCATCGCCTGTTCATGCGACATCGCGGTTCGGTACGGCCGATCCGAGGTCATCGCGTCGTACGCGTCGATCACCATGAAGATGCGCGCATCCAGCGGAATGGCGTCCCCTGCCAGGCCGAACGGGTACCCGGCTCCGTCGTACCGCTCGTGGTGGTACAGCAGGATCGGCAGCGCTCCCTCTAGGAAGCCGATCTTCGACACCATCAGCCCCGCCAGCAGCGGGTGCTTGCGCATCGCCTCCCACTCCAGGTCGTTCAGCGCCTTCGGCTTCTTCAGCACCGCGTCCGGCACGCCGATCTTTCCGACGTCGTGCAACAGCGCGCCGCGCTCCATGTCCACGAGCGCCTGCCCCGTCAGCCCCATCGCCCGCGCCAGGTGGACCGTCATCTTCGCCACGCGCTCGCAGTGGCCCTCCGTGACCTCGTCCTTCGCATCCAGTGCCGCCATCAGCGCCTTGAGCGTCGCGTCGTAGCTCAGCTCGATCTCGTTTGCGTGCGACCGCACCTTCGCGAAGAGCTGCGCCTGCTCCACCGCCATCACGCCCTGGCTGGCCAGCGCCTCGACTCCCGCGATCTCCGACTGCGTGAAGCCGCCGCGCCGCGCGTCGCGCAGCACCGCCAGCACGCCCAGCGGCCGGTCGTGCATCGCGATCGGCACGCATGCCATCACCACGGACCGTCCCTCGCCATCCAGCGCCGCGCCGAAGATCGGCCGGTACGCCGCCGCCGACTGCGTGCTGGCGACCGGCGTGTTCGTCACCACGCAGCGCCGCAGGTACCACTCTTCGATCCGGCGCGTGTGGTGTCCGACCGAGCTCGCCGCGTGCTCGTACGTCGCCTGCAGCGTCAGGTCGCCCGACGCCTCGTCGAACAGCGCCACCAGCCCGTACTCGCCGCGCGCCATCGCCGTCGCGTCACGCGACAGGTGCGCCACGACCTCCTGCATGTCCAGCGACGAACGGATCTCGTCTCCGCGGTTGTACAGGTGCAGCAGCCGCCGGTACGTCTTGATGAGGCGGTTCACGCCAAGCCAGTACGCCGCCTGCAGAGCGACATACGCCGCCACGGCGAAGATCGCCACCAGCCCGGCCAGCGTCCGCTGCGCGCTCGAGATCGCCGACTGGATCGGCGCGTTGTCCTGCGCGATCGCCACGGAGTACGCGCCCGCGCGCGCGCCCGTCACAAACAGCATCTGTCCGTCGACCGACCTGAGCGTCGACGACGCGCCGTTGGACGGCAGCCCGCGCACCGGCAGCGCGCTGCCGCCGGCGTATACGACCGCCCCCTTCGCGTCCAGCACCTGCACCGCGCGATATGGCTCCGCCAGCATGCCCGTGCCCGTGGCGCCGGCACGCGCGGCGGCGTCGCCGTTCGGCGTCTCCAGCGCGCGCAGCAGCGGCGAGGCGTACGCCAGCGTGGCGCGCGTCGCCGCGTCCTCCCGCGTCGACCGCAGCAGGCCGGCGCCCAGGAAGCCGAACGTGACGGCGATGACCGCGAACGCGACGAAGCTGGCGCCCGCGAAGCGCAGGTATACCGCGCTGACCGAATCCTGGTGCATGATCCTCCGCCTGGGGGCGTCCTCGCGTGACGAATCCCCTACAGTATCGGCCGCCGCCCGGACCTCCAGTAGCGGCACCCGGCCCCCGCGCAGATTCGAAAACACCCGCCTCGCCCGCGGAAGCGCGCGTTCGTACATCCTGTACACACGAACGATATCGCGAGCCGCCCGCCGGTCCGGCTCCGGGCGACGCGCCTGCTATAGTGGTTCGATGGAACTCACACTCGATTCGAAGCTGAACGGCCTCCGCCGCATTGTCGGCGGCATGGAATCCGCCGTCGTGGCCTTCTCCGCCGGCGCCGACAGCACCTTCGTCGCCGCGGTCGCCGCCGAGGTGCTCGGCGCGCGCGCGCTCGCCGTAACGGGCGTATCGCCGTCCATCCCGAGGGCGGAAGTGGAAGAGGCGCAGGCGCTCGCGCGCCGGATCGGCATCCGCCACATCCTGCTCGACACGTCCGAGATGGATCGGCCGGGCTACGTGGAGAACTCGCCCGAACGCTGCTATCACTGCAAGACGGAGCTGTACTCGCTGCTCGAGGAGATGGCCGGGCGGGACGGCATCGCTTTCGTGCTGGACGGCTGCAACATGGACGACCTGGGCGACCACCGCCCCGGCCGCGTCGCCGCCGCCGAGCACCGCGTCCGCAGCCCGCTCATCGAGGCTGGGCTCGCCAAGGCAGAGATCCGCGAGCTGTCGAAGCGCATGGGCCTGCCGACCTGGGACAAGCCCGCGATGGCCTGCCTCTCGTCGCGCATCCCGTACGGCACGCCCGTGACCATCGAGGCGCTCGACCAGGTCGGCGCCGCCGAGGCGTTCCTGCGCGCGCTCGGCTTCCGGCAGCTCCGCGTCCGGCACCACACCGACGTGGCCCGCATCGAGGTGGAGCCGGAGCACCTGGCGGGCGTGCTGGAGCACCGCGACCGCATCGTCGCGCGCTTCAAGAACCTTGGCTATCGATACGTGACGCTGGACCTCGCCGGCTTCCGCAGCGGCAGCATGAACGACGTGCTGGCAACGGGCTCCCGCGGCGCCGACGCCGTCATCCCCATCGCCTCGCTCTAACGCCGGGCCTGCACCGGGCAGCAAACGAGGCGGATCCACAGTCCGCCTCAATCTCGAATCGCCCCGCGCCGGTCAGCCGATGCCGGCGACGGCCTCCACCAGACCCTCGATCGTGTACTCCTGCGCGACCACGGCCGGCTCGAGCCCTGCGTCGCGCACGGCCTGCGCCGTCACTGGCCCGATCGCCGCGATGTGCACGCGCCGCAGCAGAGGCGTCGCCGATTCCGCGCCGCCCAGCATCTCGATGAGATTCCGCACCGACGACGAGCTGGCGAACGTCACTACGTCGATCTCGCCCGCGCGCAGCCGCCGCAGCCCCTCCGCGTCCGGGTCGCGCGGCACGTCCGAGCGGTACAGCGTCAGCTCGTTCACGCGCGCGCCCAGCCTCGCCAGGCCGCCCACCAGCACCTCGCGCGCGCCCTCCGCGCGCGGCAGCAGCACGCGCTGCCCGCGCATCGCGCGCGCGGCGAACGCCTCCAGCAGCGACTCCGCGACGTAGCGCTCCGGCACCAGGTCGGCCCGCAGGCCCGCCGCCGCCAGCGCCTCCGCCGTCCCTGGCCCGATCGCGGCGATCCGCGCCCGGCCGTACGCGCGTGCGTCGAGCCCGGCGTCGCGCAGGTGCCCGACGAACAGCTCCACCGCGTTCGCGCTCGTGAACACGACCCAGCCGTACGCCGCCGTCCGCAGGTCATCGATCGCGGCGGCCAGCGCGGCCGCGTCGTACGACGGTACGATTTCGAGCGTCGGCAACTCCACCGCCTCGGCGCCGCGCGCCGCCAGCGCCCGCGACAGCTCGCTCGCCTGCTGCCGCGTCCGCGTCACCAACACCCGCCTGCCGAACAGCGGCCGCGTATCGAACCAGCGCAGCGACTCGCGCAGCCGCGCCACCTCGCCCACCACCGTCACCGCCGGCGAGCCGACGCCCGCCGCGCGCACGTCACCCGCTATCGTAGCCAGCGTGCCGCTGACGACGCGCTGCCGCGGCAGCGTGCCCCATTCAACGACCGCCACCGGCGTATCGGCCGCGCGGCCGTTCTCGGTCAGCCGCCACGCGATCTCCTCCAGCCGGCCGACGCCCATCAGGAACACCAGCGTGTCCACGCCGAGCGCCAGGTGTTCCCAGTTGATGCTCGTGTCGTCTTTTGCCGGGTCTTCATGCCCGGTGATCACAGCGAACGACGACGCCAGCCCGCGATGCGTCACGGGTATGCCCGCGTACGCCGGCGCCGCGATCGACGACGTCACGCCCGGCAGCACCTCGAACGGCACGCCGGCGGCGATCAGCGCCTCCGCCTCTTCGCTGCCGCGGCCGAAGACGAACGGATCGCCGCCCTTCAGCCGCACGACGCGCTGCCCGGTCAGCCCGCGCTCCACCAGCAGCGCGTTGATCTCGTCCTGCGTCAGCGTGTGCCGGTCCGGCAGCTTGCCCGCGTAGATCAGCTCCGCGCCCGGGCGGACATGCGCTAGCAGCGCGGGGTTCGCCAGCCGGTCGTACACCACGACCTCCGCCATCGCCAGCCGCGCCGCGCCGCCCACGGTGATCAGGTCGGGATCGCCCGGACCGGCCCCCACCAGCGACACGAACCCGACCGCGCCCTTGTGCCCCGTCACGCCGCACCTACCGCATCCGCCGCGCTGACGCCCAGCGCAACCGCATCCGCTGCCGCGCCGCGCACCTGCGCGCGCCTGATCTCACCGTCGTGGGCGACCATCGCCCGCAACCAGAGCTGTCCGTTGCTGACCGTCGCCCACGCGCCCACGGGCAGACGGCAGCCCGCGCCCAGCCGCTCCAGAAACGCGCGCTCCGCATCGACCGCCGCGCGCGTCTCCGCGTGCTCGATCGCCCGCACCGACTCGATCGCTTCGTCGTCGTCTGCCCGCGTCTCGATCGCCAGCGCCGCCTGTCCGACCGCCGGCAACATCTCCTCCGGTTCAAACACCTGCGCCACCTTCGCGGACAATCCCAAGCGCGACAGCCCGGCCATCGCCAGCACCGTCGCGTCGTACTCGCCCTGCTCCACCTTGCGGATGCGCGTGTCCACGTTGCCGCGGATCTCCGCCGTCACGATGTCGTCCCGCATCACGCGCAGCATCACGGCGCGCCGCTCGCTACCCGTGCCGATGCGCGCGCCCGCCAGCAGCGACTCCAGCCGCCCCCCCGTGCGCGTCACCAGCGCGTCGCGCACGTCTTCGCGCCGCGGCACCGACGCCACCGTAAGCCCGTCCGCGACGCGCGCCGGCAGATCCTTCATGCTGTGGATGGCGATGTCAATCTCGCGCGCCAGCAGCGCGTCCTCGATCGCCTTCGTGAAGACACCCGTGCCGCCGATCTGCGACAGAGGCGCGTTCGACCGGTCCCCCTCGGTGTGGATCTCGCGGACGTCCAGCGCGATGCCCGGGTGCGCGGCCCGCAGCGCCTCGCAGACAAGCTCCACCTGCCGCAGCGACAGCCGGCTCCCGCGCGCCCCGATCACCAGTGTCCGCATCAGCGCGTGCCCATCAGTTTGCCGGTCCCCTGACAACAACAGACGCGGCCCGGTCGCCGCGTCCTTCCCTGACGTTTCGATCCAATGGCACTCTAGCTGCCCGGAGCGTCATCCTCCAGCCCGAACAGCGCCCGCGCCGGCTCCACGTACCGCTCGCCGTCGCCCGGCGTCTTCAGGCGCGCGATCGGCTCGTGCAGCAGCTTCTTGACGATCGCCGCCGTCATCGCCTCGACGCGCTTCCGGTCCGCCTCGCTCATGCTCGTCTTCGCGAGCGTCCGCTCCAGCTCCGCCAGCCGCACCTGCTCCGCCCGCGACCGCAGCGCGGCCACCGTCGGCACTACCTCCAGCGACCGCAGCCAGTCGCCGAACTTCGCCACCTCGTCGTCGACGATCATCTCCGCCTGCGCCAGCTCCTGTTTACGGAGCTGCAGGTTCTGCCGCGCCACCGCCTGCAGGTCGTCGATGTCGTACAGATGCACGCCCGGGATCTCCCGCACGGTCGTCTCAACGTCCCGCGGCACCGCGATGTCGATCAGCAGCAGCGGCCGCGCCGCACGCCCGCGCATCGACTCCGCGACCATCTCGCGGCCGATCACGGTGTGCGCCGCTGCCGTCGAGGACACCACCACGTCCGCCTGCGCTACCGCATCGCCCAGCCGCTCGAACGGCACCGGCTTGCCGCCGAGGTCGCCCGCCAACAGCGCCGCGCGCTCCGGGTGCCGGCTCGTCACCAGCATTAGCGAGACGCCGCTGCCGCTCAGCGCGCGCGCCGTCAGCATCCCCGCCTCGCCTGAGCCGACCACCAACGCCGTCATCCCGCCCAGGTCGCCTAGCGACGACCGCGCGAGCGCCACCGCCGTCGAGCTGACCGACATCGTCCCGCGCCCGATCTGCGTCTTCACGCGCACGCGCCGCCCCACGCGGATCGCTGAGTGGAACAGCCGCGACAGCGCCGGCGTGTGCGTCCCGGCCGCGGTCGCCGCGGTGAACGCCGCCCGCACCTGCCCCAGCACCTCCGACTCGCCGATCACCATCGACTCAACGCCCGCCGCCACCTTGAACAGGTGCCGCGCCGCGTCCTTTCCGCTGTACGAGAAGAATGGCGCGCCTTCCATCGCGACCTCGCCCTTGATCTCGCTGAGCAGTGCCACGATCGATCGCGCGTCGCCGATGCCGCGCGGGCTCGCGACATAGATCTCCGTCCGGTTGCACGTCGAGAGCACCGCGGCGCCCGGGTACCGCTCGCCCAGGCGCACCAGCAGCTCCGGCAGCTCGCGCACCGAGAAGGCGAAGTGCTCCCGCACCGCCACCGGCGCCGTCTTGTGCGAGATGCCGACCACCGATATGTGCATCAGTCCGCTTCCGATTCCGCTTCTTCCCCGATCGCGGCGAGATCGTCCACCTCGACCGGCGTCAGCTCGACCCCCAGCCGCGACAGCAGCCGCGCCCGCGCCTGCCCGTAGCGCCGCTGCGCCAGCAGCACGCGAAGCTGGCCGTCGATCGCGTACTGCCAGGTGTCGTTCGCCACCTTCAGCCCGCGCTTCCGGATCTCGTGCCGCACTTCCGACAGCAGATCCGCCAGCGCGGGCATGTCCTCCGTCAGGTACGCGTCCAGCTCTTCGCGCAGGCGCCGCGCCAGCGCCGGGCTCGATCCCGACGTCGAGGCCGCAAGCGTGATCTTCCCCTTGCGCACCACGGCCGGCAGGATGAAGTCGCAGTTCACCGGGTCGTCGGCGGCGTTTACCCAGATCCCGCGCCGCTTCCCGGCAGCCGCTACCTCCGCGTTAATCGCGCCGTCGTCCGTCGCGACCATGACGAACTCCCAGCCGCCGTCCAGGTCCGATTCGACGTACTCGCGCGCGACATGCGTGAGCCGTCCCGCCTCCGCGTAGCCGCGCAGCTCGTCGTTCAGGACCGGGCTCACCAGCGTGATGTCCGCCTCGCCCGCGAGCAGCCCGCGCACCTTCTCGGCGCCCACGTGCCCGCCGCCGATGACGATCACCCGCCGCCCCTTCGTCTCCACGAAGATCGGATACAACGCCATCAGCCCTCGCTCCGCTCTATCACTCGTCTCGTTCCGATCATCTCGCGCCGCCCGCGGCATCCGCTCGCAGCCCCGCCACCGCCAGCCGCGCCAGCACTGCCGCGGACGCGCCACGCCGCTGCGCTTCGCCCCCCACCACGACTGCCGCTGCCGCCCATTCGATGCCGAACCGCGCGCGCAACAGCTTGTTGTGCCGCTGCAGCACCCGGATCGCCGAGCCGAAGTCTGACCAGCTCGGCGCCGTCAGCACGCGCGACCGGCGCATCGCCGCGACCGCATCGCGTATCGTCATCCCGCCCCCGAACGTCGCGGCCGCGCCCACGGGCATTGGCGGCAACTGGGTGATCGCCGCCCGGCGCGACTCCGCGACCGGGGTGATCGCCCGCCTCGCCATGGCGCGCCGCCACTCCTGGATCGGATCGCGCTTCATCGTGCCTCGTACGCGCCCGCGATGCCCAGCAGCACTTCGTCCGCCAGCACCATAATCTGCTCGCACACCTCCAGCGACTCCGCCGCCGGCGTGCCCGTCTTCGTCAGCGCCTGCTTCGCGCTCTGGTCCAGGCTGCGGCGGAAGAACGTGAACGCATGCACCGCCTGTGACAGCGACATGCCCGCGCCCGCCAGCTCCGCGCCGTACAGCGCGCCCGTCGTGCGCGCCTCCTCCAGCAGTGATGTCTTGCGCCCGCGCTTCGCCACGTAGTCGGCGACCAGAGTCATCAGCCGCCGCCCCAGCGGCCGCAGCTTCTCGCGCTGCGCCGGGTCCACCGTGGCGTACCAGTCGGCGTTGCTGCCGCTGTGCATGCCGCGGCGGATGCGCCGCGTCGCAAGATCGCCCACTTCCGTGACCGGCTGCTGCTTCGGCCGCCCGCCGACGATCGCCCGCACGTCGCCCTCGGCGAAGCGGCGATGCCCGCCCGGCGTGCGGAACGTCCGTACCTGGCCCGCGTCCGCCCAGCGTCGCAGTGTCGACTCGTCGACGTTCAGCAGGCGGCACGCCTGGCCCAGCGTCAGCCAGCGATCGCCCTCGAGCGGGACGGGTGCGGCGACGGGATGTTCGGCGGACGAAAATGTGTTCAAATGTGTGTAAGGCTCAATGCGGCACCGTGGCTTACCTAGATTCTAGCAGCGGCCGCACTTGTGTCAATCATCACAAGCCGCCGATCGCCCGCCAGTTGACGACCCGGGGGCCCGAATCTAAGGAAATCTCCCACTTCCACGCCCGTCTCACGCCGGCGCTACACTGCCTTCATGCTGGATCTCGACACCCGGGGCGATTTCGCCCGCCATCGCCGCCTCCGCCACTCCCCCGCGCTGCGCCGCCTCGTCGCCGAGACGCGCCTGTCGCCCTCCGACTTCGTCTACCCGCTCTTCATCACACACGGCACGAACGTGCGGGAAGAGATCCCGTCGATGCCCGGCCAGTTCCGCATCTCGCTCGACCAGATCCCGCACGAGGCCGACGACCTACGGGCGCTTGGCATCCCCGCGGTGCTGCTCTTCGGGCTGCCCGCGGCGAAGGACGACGTCGGCTCCGAGGCCTACGCCGACGACGGCATCACGCAGCAGGCTGTCCGCGCCTTCAAGCAGGCCGCGCCCGACATCGCCGTCATCACCGACGTCTGCCTCTGCGAGTACACCGACCACGGCCACTGCGGCGTCGTCATCGACGGCACCGTCGACAACGACCGCTCGCTCGACCTGCTCGCCAGCACCGCGCTCTCGCACGCGCGCGCCGGCGCCGACATGGTCGCACCCTCCGACATGATGGACGGCCGCGTCGGCGTGATCCGCGACACGCTCGACGAGGCAGGCTACACGCAGACGCCGATCATGGCCTACAGCGCGAAGTACGCCTCCGCGTTCTACGGCCCCTTCCGCGAGGCCGCCGGCAGCGCGCCGCAGTTCGGCGACCGCCGCAGCTACCAGATGGATCCGCCGAACGCCCGCGAGGCCCTGCGCGAGATTGACGACGACATCGCCGAGGACGCCGACATCATCATGGTGAAGCCCGCCCTGGCGTACCTCGATATCGTCGCCCGCGCCCGCCAGGAGTTCGACCTGCCGCTCGCCGCCTACAACGTCAGCGGCGAATACTCCATGGTGAAGGCGGCGGCCGCCAACGGCTGGATCGACGGCCCGCGCATCACGCTGGAGATCCTCACCGCGATCAAGCGCGCCGGCGCGGACATCATCATCACCTACCACGCGAAGGAAGCCGCCCGCTGGCTCGCCGAGCAAGCGCGCCGCTAGCGTCCCTCCTTACGCGCATCAAACCCCAAACTCCAGACTTCGAACTCGCGCCCCTACCAGGCGCCCCAGTACACCGGGTTCGTCATCGCGTGCACGACTTCGCCGCGCTCCGGGCGGCCTCGATACCCGCGCACCTCCACCCGCAGGTAATCGTCGCCTTCGATCCGCCATTCGAACTCGTCGTCGTACGACTCCACCGTCGGCGTGATCTCCTTCACGAGGCCCTTCTTGCTGAAGAAGCGAAGGTGCTTCCCGTCCGGGCCGCGGTACACCACCCGAAAGCGCACAAGCGCCCCGTCCGCCGCCTCGATGCGGTCGCCCTGCACGCACTCGAAGACCCCGTCGCCGTCCGCGTCCGCCCGCAGTTCGATCAGCGGCCCCGTCGGCCCCTCCGAGATGAAGACGCGGCCGCGCGTCACCGCGTCCAGCACGGCGCCCTGCGTCAGCGGCGACTCCAAGTACACCCACGTGCACGGCTCGCCCGGCCCGTTCGGCTGCGTCATCGTCGCCGGCGGCACGCAGTGCGAGTCGCTGCCGCCCACGGCGATCATCCGCTGTCCGTTGTTCAAGTGCCCTTCCCAGCGCTGCAGCGCCGGCTCGTTGAACCAGCGCCACGGCGCGTTCCAGACCTCCACCGCCTGGTACGACCGCACCGCGTCGTGCTTCCATGGGATCGGCGAGTCGGGATGGTTGATCGAGAAGATCGAGCCCCGCGCGTTCGCCGCCTCCACCAACCGACGCACGCGATCGTCGTCGCCGCCACGGAAGTCGATCCAGTCAGCCAGCGCCCAAACGTTCGCGTGTCCGCCGTACATCGTGATCTCTTCGCCCGGGATCAGCAGCGGCCCGCCCGATACGGCGTCCGCGTTCAGCCGCGCCAGCTCGTCCCAGTGGCTAATCGTGTTGTGGTCCGTCAGCGCGAAATAGTCCAGCCCGATCCGCCGCGTGTAGTCCACGATCTCGGCGACGGTGTTCTGCCCGTCGCTGTGCTCGCTGTGCGCGTGCAGATCGCCGCGATACCAGCGCCCGCGTCCGCCCGGCGACGCCACGCCCGGCGCCGTCCCGACGATCTCGGCGCGCGGCATCCCCGGCACCGGCACGATGTCCGCCAACGCGCCGCCCTCCACCGCGAGCGGGTCGATCTCCACGTCGATGTTCATGCGATATGGCACGACCGGGTCGTCGATCTTCGAGCAGCCGAGAATGATCGTCCACTCGCCCGCCTGGATCGGCCCACGCACGTAGCCCGGCGTCGCCGCGCGCGGCTCGATGAAGAAGCCGCTGCGCGCGCCGCCGCTCCAGCCGCGGAATCCGCCCGTCAGGAAGTCCGCGCCGCGAGGATCGAACACGCCGATGTCGATATTGTTGCCGGCGTGCGTCTCCTGCGCGCCCGTCACCTGGTTCCCGTAGAAGTAGCTGACCTCGAGCCGCCGCGCACCGCCCGGCACCGTGAACGGCACGTACCGGTACTGCGCCACCGCGTCCGCCGGCGTTACCGCCCCCTCGAGCCGAATCCTGTGTCGCATCGCGCCACTCCCATCGCTATTCCGCGCCGTAGGCGCAGTATCGCAGGCTGCCGCACAGAATCGTAGGCGCGCTACACTGCGGCCGATGACCGACGCCGAAGAGCTGCTCCGCGCCGCGCTCCTCAAGGTCCCGCCCGGGCTCGCCGAGCACGTCCTCCGCGTCGTCGACGAAGCGGGTCGCCTCGCCGAGATCCACGGCGTCAACAAGCAGGCCGTACGCATCGCCGCGCTCGGCCACGACCTCCTCCGCGCCCACAGCGACGAGCGCCTGTTGACCATCGCCGCCGAGCAGGGCTATCCGCTCGACGACGTCGACCGCATGGAGCCGGTCCTCCTGCATGGTCCGCTGGCCGCTCCCATCCTGCGCGAGCAGTACAACGTCCTCGACGCCGACGTCCTCGGCGCCGTCGCCCATCACACGACCGCCCACGCCGCCATGACCGTGCTGCAGAAGCTGATCTTCGTCGCCGACAAGATCGAGCCGCACAAGCTCGAGAGCGCGGCGCGTGTGCAGCGTGTGGCCGACCTGGCGACCACCGATCTCGACGCGGCGATGCTGGTGTACCTGAACTACCACGTCGAGGTCGCCATCGAAAGCGGCTGGCCGCTGCACCCGCACACGGTCGCCGCCCGGAACGAGCTGCTGGCGGCCCGTCGCGCCGCCGCCGGGTAGACGCCGCCCTGTAACGTGCCGCCGTCAGCCGGTACGCTGAGGCACCATGGACAACCCGCTCGCACGCAAGGCCCAGGCAGACCTCATCGTGGACCGCACCGCCCAGCAGCTGATGATGCTGGTCCAGGAGGCAGCGAAGGAGCTGCGCCCGTTCCCGCCGTTCCCCGGCGCGTTCTTCACGAACGCGATCGAGGTGAGCCTGGCGGGAGCCGAGCGCGCCGAGTTCGGCTGCATCGTCGTCGGCGAGGACGGCGGCCTGTACGAGCTGGAGATGAAGATCGACTTTTCCGACGAGATGGCCGACATCGTCCAGTCGCGCGACGAGACGCTGAAGAAGCTCGAAGACCTGCACCCGAACGACGTGATCATCCTGGCCTCGAACGCGCTGACGCAGATCACCGAGCTGCTGCTCGAGCAACAGGCAGGCCACTGAGCGCCGCACGGATGCGCAGCGCGGCCGGCGCGGCGGCGGTAATGGCGCTGTCCGCGCTGCTGCTGGCGGCGACGGCCGGCGCGGCGCAGGCGCGCCCCCACGCGCTCGCGCCCACGGCCGGCCTGCCGCGCAGCGAGGCGACCGCTACGCCCGTCGCGCCGGGCGATACGGCCGCGCCGCCGGAGACGAGGCGCGACAGCAGCGGATTCAAACCGGCTGCGGTCGCCTTTACTGCGGCCTTCGTCGTGCTCACCGGCGCCGGCTACGCGCTCCACCGCCGCGCCATCGCCATCCGCCCCGAGCGGCGCGGGCCCGACTGAAGTCGCATCGGCCCCGCGCATTGACACCCGCGGCGCGGCATTGTTACCCTCAACCGATTCCGCCGCGAGGCGGACTTCCCATAATCGGAGCGTTATGACGATCCTCAACATGGCGATGCCTCTGCCCCGGGAGAGCCGGGGCGCCCAGCCGGGATAGCCACATCCCTGCCCATACGGGCTTGCCCGCACGCCCGCGCCACGCGCGGCCACGCGGACAGAGGAGGAACACCGCTCATGCCGTACGCCAAGGCCCTGCGCTGTCGAGAGTGCGGGCGCGAATACCCACTTGAACCCCTGCACGTCTGCGAGTTCTGTTTCGGCCCCCTCGAGGTCTCGTACGACTACGAGGCGATGCACCGCAACATCACGCGCGAGACGATCGAGCGCGGCCCGCACTCGATTTGGCGCTATGCCGACTTCCTGCCGGCGGACCCGGCCTACATCGTGGACATCAACGCCGGCTTCACGCCGCTGCTGCGTGCCCGGAACCTGGGCGAGCACCTGGGGCTGACGAACCTCTGGATCAAGAACGACTGCGCGAACCCGACGTGGTCGTTCAAGGACCGCGTCGTCACTGTCGCCGCCACGAAGGCGCGCGAGTTCGGCTTCACAACGCTGGCCTGCGCCTCGACGGGCAACCTGGCCAACAGTGTCTCCGCGCACGCGGCCGCCGCGGGGCTCGATGCGTACGTCTTCATCCCGAGCGACCTCGAACGCGGCAAGATCCTGGGCTCGAGCGTCTACGGCGCGACGCTGGTGGCGGTGGACGGCAACTACGACGACGTGAACCGGCTGTGCTCCGAGCTGGCCGACAAGTACCCCTGGGCGTTCGTGAACATCAACATGAGGCCGTACTACGCCGAGGGCAGCAAGACGCTCGGCTACGAGGTCGCGGAGCAGCTCGGCTGGCGCGCGCCCGAGCACGTCGTCGCACCGATGGCGTCCGGCTCGCTCTACGTGAAGATCTGGAAGGGCCTGCAGGAGCTCGCGAAGCTCTGGCTGATCGACTCCGTGCAGACCAAGATGTCGGGCGCGCAGGCGCGAGGCTGCTCGCCCATCATCACCGCGTACGAGCACGGCACGACGAACATCCGCCCCGTGAAGCCGAACACCATCGCGAAATCGCTCGCCATCGGCAACCCGGCCGACGGCTACTACGCGCTGAAGGTCATGGAGGAGTCCGGCGGCTTCGGCGTTGCGTCGGACGACCCGGAGATTATCGATGGCATCAAGCTGCTGGCGGAATCCGAGGGCATCTTCGCCGAGACGGCGGGCGGCGTCGTCATCGCGGGGCTGGAGAAGCTGGCCCGCTCCGGCAAGATCCAGCCGGACGAGCTGACCGTCGCCTATATCACCGGCGCGGGGCTCAAGACGCAAGAGGCGATCGAGGACCACGTGGCGCTGCCGCTGCACATCGAGCCCACGATGGCGTCGTTCGAGCAGGCGATGGGCGCGCGGAGCGCCGCGGCGGCGGTTTGAGACCGGGGCCACGGGTCCGCGGGTGCCCATCGGCCCCTGTAACCTTCGCCCGGGAACCTGTAATCTACTCTCCACGCCGGCCGGACGCCGGCAGCAACACACTGAGGACTGAGATCATGGCCCGACAACGCGTGAAATTCACCTTCCCGCAAGAGCTCATCACCCTGCCGATCATCTACGAACTCGGCAAGCAGTTCAACCTCGTCACCAACGTCCGGCGCGCCGACGTGACGGAGGACCGGGGCTGGGTGGTGCTGGAGCTCGACGGCGTGATGGAAGAGATCGAGCGGGCTCTGGACTGGGTGGCGTCGAAGGGCGTGCGCGTCGACCCGGTGCAGGGCGACATCGTCGAAGGCTGAGCGCCCCGCCGACGCACGACAGACAACAGACGCGACCGCTGACCTGTGGTCGCCACGACACGGCGCGCTCACGCGTGCCAACAGCTAGCTAGGAACACCGCACCATGGCGAAGATCCGCATCCCCCAGCCGCTCCGCAGACTGACCAACGACGTCGACATCGTGACGCTCGACGCCGCCACGCTGTCGGACGCGGTGGACCAGCTCGAAGTCCAGTTCCCCGGCATCAAGGAGCGCATCTGCGACGAGAGCGGCGAGATCCGGCGCTTTGTGAACGTCTACATCAACGGCGAAGACGTCCGCTTCCTGGACAACCTGGCCACGAAGCTGAACCCCGCCGACGAAGTGAGCATCGTGCCGGCCGTCGCCGGCGGCGCCTAAGCGCGAGCGTCCGACATCGCGGCGCGGCGCGTGAGCGCCGCCTACGCGCCGTCCAGCGCCCGCAGGACCTGGGCGACGTGCTCCGCGATGTGCTCCGGCACTGTGCGAAAGAGACCCGCGATCGTCCGCGTCTCGCCCATCGCACGCGCGCTGGCCGCGAGTTCTGCGTCGTCCGTCGCGTCAAGCAGCGCAAGCACGCGCGTAATGCCTGCGTCAAAATCGGCGATGACCGATGCAGGAGTGGTGTTGCGCGACGCGATGCGCACGCGCAGTTCACTCAGCTTGAAGATCAACGGCTTGGCGAAGGACGGCGGGTTCAGCGCCTTGCCCTTCTTCGCGCCTTCGATCTGCCCGGCGAGAAACGGCACGGCCGCTGCCGTGTGCCACGCCAGCTGTCCGCACGTCCAGACTGGGATGCTGCTCGGCCGCTTCCAATGGGCGTCGCCGATCCGCGCCACCATCTCGTGAAACCGCTCCTGCGCGGACAGCAGCTCGGCGCGAAGCTCTGCGCGACCCGGTGCCGTCGTCGCCATCGTCTCGTTCACGTTGCCACCTCTCCGATTACGCCGCCCGGCAGGTCCGTTGCAGAGCGCCCGCCTGGGGGCGAGTTGCCCGCGCAGCATACACCTCCTCGTCCGCACCTGCGGCGGCGCACTATCGCCCGTACAGGAAATCCTCGCGCGCCTGCCACTTCGCGGCCTGCGCCGGCTGCCCGAGCTGCAGGTAGGCGGCGTTCAGCGTCGGGTACGCCTGCGGCAGATACGCCCAGCGATAGTCGTCTAGCGCCTGGCGCATCAGACGGACCGAGTCATCGAAGCGGCGCGCGCGCATCGCGATCAGCGCCAGGTCGCGCTCCGCAAACCCGATCCGCACATCGTACGCGCTGCCCGCACGGGCGATCCGCACCACTTCTTCCAGCTGTGCCGTCGCTGCCGCGTCGTCGTTCAGTGCCACGTCGCTCTGCGCCAAGTCGTAGCGCGCGTAGCTCGCGCCGGGGTCGGCGGCCACCGCTTCCGCCAGCACGCGGGCAGCGTCCGCGTGCTGGCCCGCGAACTGGTACGCAAGCGCGGCCTGGTCGAGGATCTCGGCGGCGCGCACCGGGTCGTCCGCCCGGGCGGCGCGCCCCTCATCCTCCACAAGCGCGAGCACGTCGGCGAGGCGGATGCTGCCGGGTGTGGCCGGAGCGGAGGTGAGCTGCAGGCGGCGGCGCAGCGCCTCCGTCAGCGCCATCGCGTCGGACGACGTGTACGCGGCGTCCAGCACCAGACCGGAGTCCGTGTGCACCCACGCGGCGTCGCGGACGTTCACCGGGCTCACACGCAGCCCCGCCGCGATCGCCGCCTTCGCGCTCGCGGTATCGCCGCGCGTCAGCAGCAGCAACCCCAGCGGCGTGTAGGGGTCCGCGTTCAGCACCTGCCACGCGTCGTCACGGATCGCGTCGCGGAAGTAGCGCTCGGCCGCAACCGTGTCGCCTGAAGACGTGGCGCTCGCGGATATCAACCAACTCGTCTGCCCCAGTCCCACTAGCACCGCGCCGTTGCCCGGCGCGCGATCGTCCACGTCGTGCTGGTATGACAGCGCGTCGCCGTAGCGCCCGTCGCGCAGCGCGGCGTTCGCCAGCAGCGCCCGCACGCCGATGTCGAGCGGGTCGAAGGCGGCCGCGACGCGCAGCGCGCTCGTCGCGCCCGCCGTGTCGCCCACCTCGGCGCGAGCGTCCGAGCGCGCGATCGCCGCCAACGAGCCGACCGGCCGCACGACGAGGAAGAGCATCGCCGCCACGAAGATGATCGCGCCAGCGACACGGACAGCAGGTGCGCCGAGCCACGTCGGCAGCGCGAGCGGCGCACCGTCCGGGCGGCGATGGGCGATGCCGACGATGCCGAGCGCCGTGAACGCTGGCAGCGGCAGCAGCGTGACCTGCACGCCGATGGAGCTGGTCGCCCACACCGCGACAGCGACGAGCGCGCTCAAACCCGCTCCGGTGAGCCAGCGGTCGGGCCGTGCGCGCTCACGCAGCGCGCGGACCGCCGCCCACGCCGCCGCGGCAACGCCCACGATGAACGCGAGCAGCCCCAGCACGCCCATGCCCTCCAGGATGTCCACGACCAGGTCGTGCGGATGGGTGATGGCCAGAAAGCGCCACTGCGTCGTGTCCTGCCCCAGCAGCCGGCGGCGCTCCATCATCCTGGTCACCTCGCGAAACGGAAAGTCAGGCACGTACCGTACACGCTGCCAGTACACCGTTGGTCCCGAGCCCAGGACAGGGTTCGCCCTGAAGTCGCGCAACGCCCAATCCCACAGGTTGGGGCGCGAGCGGCCGGTCGTCGGGTCGTCGACGGTCCACCGAAGCCCGTTGCGCGTGGGCGCGGGCACCACGTACGCCGCCGCGACCACCAGCCCGATCGCCGCGCACAACGCCACGGGCGCCAGCCGCGCCAGCGGCCGCGCACCGGCCTCGCGCGGCCGCATCGCCTCCACCACGGCAAGCGCCACCAGGCCGCAACCCAGCCCCAGCAGCGAGCCGACGGAGTACGTCACCACCAGCGCCGGCAGCAGCACGAGGAGCGCCGCGGCGGCCGCACATCGCAGCGCCGCCTGCCGCAAGTGCGGGATCGCCCCCGCGAGCAGCAGGATGCTCAGCACCAGCGAGAGGCCCAGCGGGTTCACCTCCACGCCGGCCGCCATCTCGATGCGGTTGCCGAACGCGTACCAGGCGCCCATCTCCCGCGCGATGAACAGCACCTTCAGCGTGATCAGCGCACCCTCGGCCACACCCGGCGCCGCGACGGCGATCCAGGTGAGCCAGCGCTGCCGCTCGTCGCGCACCGTGTCGAACAGCAGCGCCGCCATGATCGCGAGCGAGAGCATCTTCCCCGCGGCCGACAGCCCCGCCGCCGGATACGCGCCGGCCGCCCCCGCCAGCATGGCCACCGCCACGAACAGCAGCAGCGGCCCCACCGCCCACAGCATCGCCTGCTCCACCGGCGGCGCGGGAGCGTCCAGCGGCAGGAAGCGCAGCAGCAGCAGCCCCCCGGCGAGCAGCACCAGCGGCGGCACCGCCGCCGGGCCCGCCAGCGACCGCTCGTACATCACCGAGATCAGCACGACCTGCGCAACCAGCAGCGTTTCGATCAGCCGCTCCCGCTGCGTGCCGTGCCAGCCTGCGAAGATCGCCAGCCCCGCCATCACTAGCACAAAATAGGCGTGCTGGTCGATGTGCAGGCCCGGCAGCGAGTCCGGCGACGACGGCACGAACGCCGTCACTTCCGGCGACGCATCGAACGCGAACACGGTGTACGTGGCGAGCAACACCGGCACGAGCAGTTGCGCCGGCTCCAGCGACAGCGCCGCGGGATCGCCGCGCGCGCGCAGGAAGCGCGCGGCGGTCGCCGCCGCCCACGGCACGAACGCCGCGATCAGGATCACGGGGCCGCGCGACGTCTGCCTCGGAACGAGCAGGCACAGCGCGCTCAGCGCCGCGACGGCAAACCCGAAATAGGCGGCGTGCACCGCCAGCCGGTAAGCGGAGCGGCGCGGGGAGGCGCTCATCTCGGGCAATGTGGGTACATGCGGTCCGCTCTCGGCATCGGTCTCCCCGGCGCAGCGTCCTGGCGGTGGCACCAGTATAGACACCGCCCCGGCAGGCTATTGCGCGAGGTCCGCCTCGGTCAGCCCCATCTTGAACAGCTCCGTGCCGTTGCTCTGCACCATAGTGAAGTCCACCCGCGCGGGGCTCACCGTGGTGTCCACGTCGAATCGCCCGAATACGTTCTTCCCGCCGTCCGCGAAGATCACGTCAGGCGCGCCGACGGTTCCCTGCGGCGGTTGCGGCGGCGCGACGCCGACCGGCGATGTTTGGAACTCGGGGATGCCGTACTCGTGCTTGAACACGCCCGGCCAGTGCGAATCTCCCGAGATCAGGATGACGCCGCCCACATGCTGATCGTGGATGAAGTCAAAGATCTCCTTGCGCTCCGTCGTGAACCCTTCCCAGGCGTCGTTCTTCTTCAGCGGCACGGTCTGGTGGTCGTGAAACTCCACCCCCGATGTGATGAACTTGAACTTCGCCTTCGACGTCGTCAGCCAGTGCTTCAGATCCGCCTTCTGCTGCGCCCCCAGCATGCTCTTGCGCGCGCTATCCAGAACGCTCTTTCCGTCGCGGAACGAGCGGTCGTCCAGCACGAAGAACGACGCTTCGCCCGCATCGAACGTGAAGTACGTACCGTCCGCTTGCACCGGCGGCGGGTTCTGGCCGCCCACGAAGATCCCGAAGGCCTCCTTCGCGAGCGGGTACGGCGGCGCACTTTTCTGCGCCCAGTCGTTGAGGATGTCGTGGTCGTCCCACATCATCACCGTCGAGATGCTGGCCAGCAGTGAGCGGAACGGCGCGTACGACCAGGCGTCACGGTACTGGCGAACATAGGCCTCCACGACCGTCGGGTGAAACGGCCCGAAGTCGTCGCCCGACACCTGGTCACCCAGCATGATCTCGAACTGCGCGCCCGCCTGGCGCATCTGCGTCAGCGCGTCGCCGGAGTTGGAGCGGGTCGGCGCGTTGATCTGGTGCAGGTCTGACGACGTGAGAAAGCGGAACTTTGAGGGCGTGCCCGTGCGCGGCTTCGTCCAGAAGTGCGCGTCCGGGTGGTCCGGCTCGACCTCATCCACGATCGCCCGGTAGTCGTAGCGCGTGGCCGGCTCCAGCCCGTCGATCGTGGCCACCACCGTGTAGTCGCGGCTCGCATCGACATCGCCGACGGTGGCGCGCCTGGCCGCCGTCCACGGCTCCGTGGCCTTCTTGTAATCGATTGTCAGATGCGAGCCGTAGCACGTCCGCAGCCAGATCTTCGCCGTCGTGTCCGTGGTCGCCCCTGTGACCGGCCCCATCCGCATCAGATCGGCGGAGGGCGGGCAGGCGACCTGGAAGTCGTCGCACGACGGCGGCGTCAGCGTCGACACCGCCCACGTGTCCTGCGTGCCCGGCTTGTAGACGGTCACCGTGTACTCGCGGCCGGGGACAAGGCCCCCGATCTTCGCCTGCCCGCTCGCGTTCGTCCGGGTCGCGAGCGCGAGCGCGTCGTCCCAGGGCGTCACCAGGATCTGGTATGGGTTCTTCTCGGTGCCTGGCGCCTGTGTCCACCGGAAGAAGCCGGTGAAGCGCCCGTCGCCGGTGCAAGAGCTGGTTGTGAGCAGCACGCGACCTTCGTACTGGACGTCCGTCGCGAAGACCGCGGAGTGGGGGATGGGCGTCGCATCGAACACGCGGCTGCCGCCGCCACTCCGCGTCGCGCGGCCGATCGCCACGCCGCCGCCAACGGCGGCGGCTGCGACCGCGATGACAATCGCTCCGACCACAATGCGTCTTCGGCGCACGGCACTCCCCCTCGCGACTCCGGCCGATCGTCCGGGCGGAGTGGTGCGCATCATACCCCACCCGCCGGGGGCAAAACGAGCGCGGAGCCGTCAAGATGGGTCGCGCCCAACGCCCACCGCCTCGCGCCGTAGGCCCTCCGCCCGATTGACCGCCCTCGCCGCCGAATCTATGCTTCCCCCAGCCTCGCAACCGCGAGCTGTATCAGCGGAGGTGTCATGCCAGGCGCGAACCCCAGAGTGGTGATCATCGGTCTCGACTGCGCCGCGCCTGAACTGGTATTCGACCGCTTCGCCCCGCACCTGCCGAACCTCAACGCCCTGCGCGAGCGCGGCGCCTGGGGGCCCTTGCAGAGCGTCATCCCCGCCATCACCGTGCCCGCCTGGGCCTGCGCCATGACCAGCCGCGACCCCGGACAACTCGGCATCTACGGCTTCCGCAACCGCAAGGACCACTCGTACGAAGGGCTGGCGATGGCCAACGCCAACCTCGTGCGCGAAGACGCCGTGTGGGACGTGCTGGGCCGCCACGGACGCCACGTCATCCTCGTCGGCGTGCCGCCGTCGTACCCGCCGCGCCCCGTGCCCGGCGTCCGCGTCGGCTGCTTCCTCACCCCCAGCACCAAGAGCGAGTACACCTACCCGCCCGAACTCAAGGCCGAGATCGAGGCGACCGTCGGCGACTACAAGATTGACGTCGAGGACTTCCGCAGCGAGGACAAGCAGCGCATCCTCGACGGCGCGCACGACATGGCGCGCAAGCGGTTCGCACTGTTCCGCCACTTCCTCAAGACCAAGCCCTGGGACTTCGCCATGATGGTCGAGATCGGCGTCGATCGCGTGCACCACGGCTTCTGGAAGTACTTCGACGACACGCACCCCAAGCACGTGCCCGGCAACCCGTTCGAACGCGCCGTCCTCGACTACTACATCGCGATGGACCAGGAGGTCGGCCGCACGCTCGCAGAACTGCCCGCCGACACCACTGTGATCGTCATGTCCGACCACGGCGCCAAGCGGATGATCGGCGGCGTCTGCGTGAACGAGTGGCTGGAGCGCGAGGGCTACCTGGCACTCAAGGAGCACCCCGCCGCGCCCACGCCCTTCTCCGTCGACCTCGTCGACTGGACGCGCACGAAGGCGTGGAGCGACGGCGGCTACTACGCGCGCGTCTTCCTCAACGTCAAGGGCCGCGAGCCCTCCGGCGTCATCGACCCCGCCGACTACGATCGCGAGCGAGACGCCATCGCGGCGAAGCTCACGGCGCTGCCCGACCACGAGGGGAAGCCGATGGGTACGAAGGTGTTCAAGCCCGAGCAGATCTATCGCGCCACGAACAACGTCGCGCCCGACCTCATCGTCTACTTCGGCGACCTCAACTGGCGCTCCGTCGGATCGCTGGGCACCGGCGAGGTCTACACATTCGAGAACGACACCGGCCCCGACGACGCCAACCACGCCGAGTTCGGCATCTTCATCATGGCGGGGGACGGCATCGCCGCCGGCAAGCGCGACGGGCTGCGCATCACCGACATCGGACCGACGGCCTTGAGCCGGCTCGGCGTCGACGTGCCCGCCGAGATGATCGGCCGGCCGATCGGCTAGCCGCGCCGCGTCAGGTACCGCTCCTTGTCGCGGTACTCGGCGGCCTTGCCCGCGTCGCCCAGGGACTGGTACGCGTCCGCCAGCGTCGAGTACGCGAACGGCAGATAGGCCCAGCGATAGTCGTCGAGTGCCTGCAGCATCAGCGTGGTCGCATCGGCGTAGCGCTTCTGGCGGTTGGCGACCAGCGCGAGGTCCCGCTCGGCGAACGAGAGGCGCAAGTCGTAGACAGGAGCCGCCTGCGCCAGCCGCACCACCTCGTTGAGGTCCGCGACTGCCGCGTCGTCGTCCTTCATCAGGATGTCCACCTGCGCCAGCTCGTACCGGATGTACGTCGCCTGCGGGTCCAGCGCCGCCCCGTCCGAGAGCACCCGCTGCGCCCCGTCGTACAGCCGCGCGTTGCGGTAGCAGACGCCGAGCTGGTGCAGCATCTCGATTCCACGGCCGCGGTCATGCGTAAGCTCGGCCCGCGCGTCCGCCTCCATCGCGTCGAAGACATCCGTGATGCTGAACGTGCTCGCCACCGGCGGATCGCCCGGTATCTGGTACAGCGCGAGACTGCGGCTCAAGACCTGACGGATCCCGGGGTTCGCAGCGGGATCGCCGCCCTGCGAGAACACGCGATCGAGCATCACAGACGAATCGTCCGCCGCGTGGATCCAGCCGGCGTCGAAGACGTCCGCGGGGTTTACGAGGAATCCGTCCGCGAGGATTCGCGTCGCCTCGTCTTGCTTGCCCTGCGACACCTTCAACTGCGCGAGCGGCGTGTAAGCGTCGCGACCCTTCGATTGCCACGGATCGCTGGCGATCGCCTGGCGATAGTACTGCTCGGCGCCGGACAGGTCACCGCGCAACCAACTGACGTCGCCGAGCCGCGTGAGAATGACCGGATCGTGGGGCAACCGGGCGTTCGCGTCCTTCATGGTCGCGAGTCCCGCGTCGAGCTTGCCGTACTGGAGTTGCGTATAGGACAGCCACAGCGGTGCGCCCACATCGAGCGGATCGAGCCACGTGGCGACTGCAAAGGGCGTCTCCGCCCCGGCGATGTTGCCGTCCGCGACGCGGTCGCGCCCCACCTTGAACGCGATCGCGGAGCCGACGGGACGCACCACGCACACCAGCAACACCGCCGTTGCCGCGACCAGCGCGAGCGCCCGTCGCCTGCCAGTACTCCCGATCGCCTTCGGCATACTCAGCGTGCGCGCGCCGGCGCCGCGATGCGCGAGCGATACGTAGCCGAGCGCGAGCCAACCCGCGGGCGCGAAGATCGCCATATCGAGTCCCAGTGCGGTCATGGACCACACGGCCACCGCCACAAGCAGCGCCAGTCCCATGGCGGTGAACCACCACTCGTCGCCGGCGCGTTTCGTGATGATGCGCACGGCGCCGACGACCGCCGCGGCCGCGACGATCGCAAAGGCGATCAGTCCCACTGCCCCCATGCCTTCGGCGATGGCGAGGAACAGGTTGTGCGGGTGCGTGGTGACCAGGGTGTGCCACTGCCCCGTCTCGTCCCCAAGCAGACGCCGGCGCTCCAACATCTTGGTCACGTCGCGGAGCGGGAAGGTGGACGGCAGATAGCGCGTCCGCCCACGGTAGTACGCGGGTCCGGCGCCGAGGATCGGGTGGTGCTGGATGTCCCGAATCGCCCAGCTCCAGATGTTGATACGCGACCTGCCCGTCGTCGGGTCGTCGGCCGTGTTGGCGAGGCCCGTACGCGTCGTGCCGGGAAGAGCGTACATCGCCATCACGATCAGGCCGATGGCGACGAAGATCGCCGGCGCGCTGAAAGTGCGCGGGTTGCGCCACGCGCGCCAGTCGCACCGCAACGCGTACAGCACCGCCATCGCGATGAGCCCGCACGCCAGTCCCATGAGGGCAGGGATCGAGTATGCGACGATGAGGGCAGGCAAGAGCAGCGCGAGCGCGCCCGCGGCCGCGAGACGGAGGGCGGGAGTGCGCACCTGGGGCAATGCGCCGGCGACGAGGAGGATGCCGACCGCCAGTGCGAGGCCGAGCGGGTTCGGGTCAACGCCGGCAGCCAGCTCGATGCGGTTGCCGAAGGCGTACGGCAGACCCATCACGCGCGCGATGTCCAGCACTTTGAAGGTCACCAGCGCGGCCTGCGTCACCGTCGGCGCGGTCATCGCGAGCCAGATCAGCCAGCGCTGCCGGCTCTCGCGTACCGTGTCGAACACCATCACCGCAACGAATGCCATCGTCGACATCTTGGCGGTCACCATCAGGCTGGTGTAGGGGAACGCGCCGAGGGCCGTGGACAGCAACGCCACGGCGGAGAAGACGAGCAGCGGCGCGGCGAGCCAGGCGATCGAGCGCTCCACGGGGCGCGCTTCGCCATCCCAGGGGAGCGCGCGCATCAGCGCCAGCGCCACCGCCATCAGTGCCAGCGGCGGCACCGCAGCCGGGTTGTAGAGAAACGCCTCGAACATCAGCGAGAGCAGCAGCACCTGGACGGCCAGCGCGGTCTCGATCAGCCGGCCCCGCTCGCTTCCGTACCAACCGATGAAGAGCACCAGGTACACAAACACGAGCACGAAGTACGCCTGGGAGTCGATCTGGAGACCCGGCAGGGAATCCGGCGACCCCGCCGAGAACTGCGGCCGGGCGGTCGAGAGATCGAACGCGAACACGACGTACGTGGACGCGAGGACGACGAGGAAGAGGTGCGCCGGCTCGATCGACAGTGGCGCGGCGGTGCCGTTGCGCCGCTCCCACGCATAGCGCGCCCCGACGGCGACCGCCCAGAGGGCAAAGCCGCCGGTGAGGATCATCGGTGCATGCGGGGTCTGTGCCGGCACCAGTAGGGCGAGGCTGAGGAGCGCGGCGACGGCGAATCCGAAATAGAGGATGTGGACGATGCGGCGCGGCGTCAGGAGTGCGGCAACGCGCGCCGACGTGGTCAGCCCGGACTGCCCGCCGGCGCTGGATGGCTCAGATGTAGCCAAGCTGTCGCAGGCGTTCCTTCACCGCCTCCTCGTCTTCCTCGCTGTAGGCGTCGTCGTCCGCGTAGGCGTTCGTCGCCGCGGGCGCGGTCTCACGCTGCAGCTCCGCGGGCCGCTCGCGGAAGATCTCGGCGAGCACGCGGCCGTCCATGTGGCCGGGCACGGGGAGCTGGAGCAGCTGCAGCACCGTCGGCGCGACGTCCACGATGTTCGCGCCCTCGAGGCGCGTGCCCGGTGCGATGCCCGGCCCGTGCGCCAGGAAGATGCCGTTCATCTGGTGCCCCCCCGACCGAGTCGTCAGGTTCGGGCCGATGATCTTGCGGCCGCCGCTCAGCACGTCGAACGACCAGTACTCCATCCCCTTCCAGTCGATGACGATGTCCGGCGCGGCGTTGGCGTAGTCGCCTTGGTACAACTCCTCGCGCACGTGGCAGCGCTCGACGATCAGCTCGCCGGTGTCCGGGTCGCGCAGCTTCATCAGCTCGTCTATGATGCGCTGCCGCAGCGCGGTGTACTCGTCGCCCGGCGCGACGATGCCGTGCGGCTCGCGCCCGCGCACGTTGAGGAAGATCTGGCCGATCTGGCCGCGCGCGTACGCCTGCGTCCGCGCCCAGTCGATGTCCTCGTACGAGAGAAGGAGGCGGCTGAACACGCTCGCCTTGGTCGTGCGGCTGACGCCCGTGAACAGCTTCTCCAGGTGGAGGCGTCCCAGCAGGTTCATCATGTTGTCGGCGGTCAGCCCCAGCTCGAACCCGGTCTGCTTCAGCCGGCCCATCACGCCGCCCTTGAAGTGCATGAAGCCGCCGCGGCGCAGCCAGTTGTTCAGGTGCACCATCTTCGTCTCGCGCCCGAAGCCGTGGTCGCTCGTCACAACCACCGTCGCGTCCGGTCCCGCCGCCGCCATCAGGTCGGCGATCGCGCGGTCGCACGCCTCGTACGCTTGCGGGATGTAGTCGCCGAAGCGCGCCGCGTCGGCGGCGTCGTACGCCGGGTGTTGCGGATCGTAGAAGCGCCAGAAGTAGTGCTGCGCGTGGTCCGGCGCGCGGAACGCCACGTTCACATAGTCGCTCGGCCGGCTCGCCATCAGGTGCAGCGCCGCGCGACGGTGCACATCCGCCAGCCCAAGGATGGCGTCCATCTCGGACTGCTCTTCGCCGGAGCGGTACCAGCGGTCCAACTCGATGCGATAGCCGAACTCGCGCTCCAGCTCCGCCTGCAGCTCGCGCGGCTGCGTGTACGCGGCACGCGGCGGCGTCTCCAGCCCCGCGACCACGTACCCGCCCGGCAGCGCCGCGGGCGGGAAGGTCATCGGCATGTTCATCACGCCGGCGCTCAGTCCGTGCCGCGCCACGATGTGGTGCAGCGACTCGATCTTGATCAGTCCGCCGCTCGACGGCACGAATTCGTAGCTGTTGGGCAGGCGGCTGAAGAAGTCGTACACGGCGTGCTTGCCGGGGTTGCAGCCGGTGAGCATCGACGCGAACGCGGGCGGCGTGATCGCCGGGTACGTCGACATCAGGTCGCCCGACGCGCCCTCCGCCGCCAGGCGCGCGAAGGTCGGCAGCCGCCCGCTCGCCATGAGCGGCCGGATCACGTCGAACGTCGCACCGTCGAGGCCGATCAGCAGGACACGTGGCACGACGGTACTCCCCTCAAGACGCGAACGCCCCACGGGAAAGCCTGCGGCCTCGTCCCGGCGGGGGTGGCATGGTTCTATCGCTACAGTTCCGCCCTGTCAAGCGAATCGCGCCTATCAGGATCAACCCGTCCGCCGACCCGCCGTTACACAGCGTCGAGAGCGCGAGCTTGACGCCGCGCGGCGAATGGCCCGAGCAGATCACGCACTCGCGGCGCAGCGGATGCCCTCGTACAGCCGCAGGTACTCATCGACGCAGCGCTCCCATGTGTAGCGGGACGCCCGCTCTCGCGCCCGCTCGGACAGCGCCGCACGCTTGGCCGGGCTGTCGCGCAGGTCGGCGATCGCCGCCGCCAGCGCCTCCACATCCATCCGCGGCACGACGTGGCCCACATCTCCCACGACTTCCGCGGGCCCGGGCAAGTCCGAAATGACCGGCACGCATCCTGAGGCCATGGCCTCAAGGATCACCAGGCCGAAGTATTCCATCTCGGTCGACGGCAGCACGAAGACGTGGCTCTCGGCGTACAGGCGCCAGAGCTCCTCATCCGAGACGCGGCCCAGGAAGTGCACGTTGGTCAGGCCGAAGTCTGCCGCCATCGCGCGGTATTCGGCGTCGGCGTACCCCGCGCCGGCGATGTTCAGCTTCACGCCGGGCAGCAGCCGCATCGCCTTCAGCAGCACGTCAACGCCCTTGTAGGGGCGCATCTGGCCGACGAAGAGCATCGTGAACTCGGCCGCCTTGCTCACGTCGTGCCGGACGCGGTGCAGATCGACGCCGAACGGCACGACGTGCGTCTTGCGGCGCCAGGCCGCTGGCAGCGCGCCCGCGGTCGCCTCGGTCGAGACGATGGTCACGTCGGCGCGCTGCGCCAGCTGCCCGTAGATCTTGTCGTACAGCCTCGTGACGGCCTGCATGTGCCGAAACTTGATGTCCATGTGGTGCGTGTAGCCGATAGGGGGCAGGTCGCGCTGCACCCGGTCCATCATCAGGAAGAAGTCGCTGAACGTCGGTATGGGCCCGTGGAGCGAGATCACGTCGGCGCGCGCCGCCAGATCGTGTACCCATCCCCAGTGCGGCAGCAGTGGCGCGAACCGGAAGTCGGCGACCATTAGCCGCGGTAGCAACGACGATGCGACGATGTCGACGCTGTGCCCGCGTTCGCGAAAGCCGGCGGTAAGTTTTTCGGAGACGCGGGCCATGCCTGTGGGTGCTGGTGGGACCTCGGAGGTCGCCAGGAGGATCCTCACTGGTCGTCGAGCCGTTTCCCTGCCGCCACGTCTACCAGCATCTGCGGGCGGAGCACCGGCTCCGACTGCTGCGCGCCCAACGCTTTGCCGCGCTTGCGAACGCCCCACACCAGCGACAGCGCCTCGAAGATGATGCCGCCGTGCATCTTGGACACGCCCTTGGCGCGCTCAATGAACGTGATCGGCACTTCCGCGATGCGCATGCCTCGGGACTGGAACGCGTGCTTGAACTCCAGTTGGAACGCGAAGCCCGACGCGTCGAACTCCAGGTACGGCAGCTGGCGCAGCGCGTCGGCGCGGAACACCGTGAAGCCGGTGGTGTAGTCGGAGATGCGCGTACCCAGCACGAGCCGGGCGTAGAGGTTGCCGAGGCGGCTCAGCAGGTTGCGCCTGATCGGCCAGTCCTTGATGTGCGCGCCAGCGATGTAGCGGCTGCCCAGCACGAGGTCGGAGCCGGTCACTTCCGCCGCGTGGACGAGCGTCGCGACGAAGTCCGGATCGTGGGAGAAGTCGGCATCCATCTGGACGATGTAGTCCACCGGCCGCTGCGACGCGGCGTGGAAGCCGGCGACGTAGGCCTTGCCGAGGCCGTTCTTGCCGGTGCGCCGGAGGACGGAGACGCGAGGCTCGCTGCGGCCGTACTCCTCGACGTACTCGCCGGTGCCGTCGGGCGATCCGTCGTCGACGACGATCACGCTGTAGTTCGGGCCGAGCGCCAGCAGGCGAGGCAGCAGCTGCGCGATGTTCTCGCGCTCGTTGTACGTCGGAGTAACGACGACGATCTCCACGATGCCCCCCTCGCGGCCCCTGTTGGGACCAGTGCACGCGTCCGGGACGCGCTCATCCCGGGTGCAACGATGTGTGCAGCCGCAGCGGGGGTTCAGCAGATCTGCCGGGCGGGGAGCCTGACGCTGTCTGATTGCCGCAGTGGCAGGAGTCTACGCCCCGCCCGGAATCCTGTCAATCGCCTCGTCAACCACCATCGGTCAACGCTTCCGGGCGACGATGCACACGTTCAGCGCGCGCCCGGCGGGCAGCACCGGCGCCAGCACGTACTCCAGCGGATACGACAGCGCGACCGCCGCCCTGGCCGCGAGCAGCGCCGGGCCGCGCAGGCCGGCGATCGCCGAGGCGCTGGCCGGGGCGCCGCCGCTGCCGCGTTTCGTAGCGTCGATACCGGCGTCGCCGGTCGCCTTCACAGGCAGGCGGTTCGCCAGGGCGAAGGCCGCCCGCAGCAGCGGCGCCTGCGCCTCGCCCTCGCTGCGCCGCACGTCGAAACCAGCCTCCGAGAGCATCGCCTTCCACTCGCCGATCCGGTGCGGAAACACGTGCTCGCGCGGCGAGACCCGGTTGATCATCTCCAACATCACGAAGGTCCCGCCGGGCTTCAGCACGCGGGAAATGCCCCGAATCGCCGCGGCCTGCGCTTCCGGGGGCAGGTGCAAGAGCACCGTCACCGAGCTGGCAAAGTCGAACGTGGCATCGGGGAACGGGAGCTTCGTGATGTCGGTCTGCAGATACGGATGCTGTGGGTCCGCCGCCAGCAGCATCCCTCGCGAAATGTCAACGCCAATCGGGTCGCTCCACCAGCGCTCCATCCAGCGCGTCCAGCGCCCCGTCCCGCAGCCCAGGTCCAGCGCCAGTCCGCGCCGCCGCTCGTCGCCGAACTCGGCGCGCATGACGCGCCGGACGGCGCGCACCTGGAAGTGCGCAAAGAACCGGTTGAACCAGACCGGTGCGCCGTCCCAGCAGACCGCGCCCAGGGGATCGCTGGCGGCGTAGGCGTCGCCCACGCGCGTCCAGAAGTCGCTGTACTTGTACTTTGTCACGAGCCCTCTCTGCTGCACTACAACGGGACGGATGACCAGGTGTTGTCCGGCCGCTTGACACGCGCGATCTCGCTCCGGGGTACCAGAACAATATTACGGGCGCAACGTTAGGTATGCTGACGGCCGCACGCCTGTCGCTGGAGGCGAACTTGACAACCACCGCGCGGCACTGGGGCCATGCCAGCAGCCCGGCATCGATGGCGTCGCTGCGGAGCGATGCTGATCAGCCGGGCTCGCTCTCCGCGCCTCGCGGAGCCGGTCTGCTGGCATGGCGACCGCGCGGCGTGAGCTGGGGGGCGTTCGGAACCAGGTTGCTCGCGTTGTGCCTGGCCGGCCTGCTGCTCCGCGCCGCCTTCATCGCGTACGTTCCGCGGGATCCGGACCACGTGGACGACTCGCTGTACTACCACCAGTACGCGATCAGCATCGCCGACGGCCAGGGCTACGTCGATCCGTTCAAAGGGTCGGTCACAGCGGCATGGCCTCCGGGATACCCGTTCCTCCTCGGAGGCGCCTACAAGGCGTTCGGCGACAGCCCGTGGACCGCGAAGTGGCTGAACGTCGTGCTGGGCACGGTCACCGTGGGGCTGCTGGGCTTGGCCGTACGCAAACACATGGGCGGCCGGGCCGGGCTGATCGCGGCGGGCACGCTCGCGGCCTATCCGGCGCACATCTACTTCACGGTTATGGTGATGACGGAGATACCGTTTACGTTCCTCCTCGTGCTCGCGTACTTCATCATCGTGCATCAACCCGCCGTGTTGCGATCCGCGGTGATCCTGGGAGTCGTGGCCGGCGCCGGAATACTCATGCGTGGCGAGGCACTCTTGCTTCCCGTCGCATACGGCGGCTACTGGCTCCTGCAACGACGGTCCGTCCGCCGTGCGGTGATCCTCACGATCGTCAGCGGACTGGTAGCGGCGGCGTGCGTAGGCCCCTGGACCTACCGGAACTACCGCGTGATGGACGCGTTCGTGCCGATCAACACGTCGGCCAGCGACGCGCTGTGGACGGGGCATTATGCCGGCGCGACCGGTGGGATCACGTTCGATCACCTCAAGCTAACTCCGGAGGAAGAAGCCGGGCTCGGGCCGAAGAAAGCCGAAGTCGAGAGTTCGGCACGCCGCCAGAGCGCGGTGCTCCGGTTCATGCGCGATCATCCGGTGGACGAGTTCGAGCTGATCCCGCGGAAGCTGCTCTACCTGTTCAGCGGCGACGCGAACACGATGACCTGGGTGCAGGCGCCCACCAGCGGAGGAGCAGTGCTCAGCGCGATCCAGGTGCAGTTGTTCGGAGTCGCCGCGGACTTCTATTACTATACGCTGCTGTCCGCTTCGCTGGTCGGTGCGGTGTTGGCGTGGCGGCGACGGCAGCGTCCCGCCGCGGCGCTCGCCTTCATCGCGGGCATCGCGGCGATGTTCCTCTTCATGCACGGCTGGCTGACATACGGCGACGCCAGGTATCGCTTGCCGATGATGCCCTTCCTGATCGCCCTCGCCGCGGTCGGCATCGGCGACGTGTGGCAGGCAGTATCGCGAGCGGGCGATGCACCGAGGCTGACGTGAGCGGCGATCACGACGAACGGATCATCCCCGCCGACGGGCGGCTGATTACGATCGACATCCTGCGCGGGCTGGCGATCCTCTGGGTCGTCGTCTACCACCTCTGGGGCACGTCGGCGACGGGGTTCGGCTACATACCGACACCGCGCGTGTACTACCAGCGGTTCTGGGAGCGCCTCTCGTCCGGTCAGTTGCTCGCGGCGTCTACGGCGTCTACAGACCTGGTCTTCCGGCTCGGCAACAACGGCGTGACGGTGTTCATGATCCTCAGCGGCGTATCGCTCACGATCTCCGCCATGCGGTCGCCGCGCACCGTGCCGCTCTGGCGCTACTATCAGCCACGGCTGCGGAAGCTGCTGATCCCGTACTGGGTCGCGTTCTTCATCTACTGCGGCACGCTGGCGGCGGTGGGCTTCTACCGCACGCACGTCGACGGCGGCACGTTCACGCACAACTTCCAGTACCTGGGGCTGGCGAAGATCATGAGCGCCGAGCGTGCGCGCGCCAGCCTGCTGATCTATCCGCGAGGGCTGGACGCGTCGTACCTGCTGGCGCCGCCGGCGACGCTCTGGTTCGTCGCCCTGATGATCCAGTACTACCTGCTGTTCCCGCTCTTGCTCCCCGTCCTCACGCGGGTGAAGCCGGCATCGTTCGCGTTGCTGTCGCTTGCGGTCTCGGTACTCGCATCGGGATGGCTCATCGCGTCATACGGGACACTTGGCGCGCGCGGTGAGTGGTGGTCCGTCTGGTTCCCATTCCGGTTCTTCGAGTTCGGCATCGGCATGGCGATCGGGTACGCGGTAGTGGCGTACCCGGGCGCGATCAAGCGTGTCTTCACGGGCGCGCCGGCGCTCCTGGCGCTCGCCGCGTTGGGGATCGCGCTGCATACGTGGGGCAGCTGGATCGCCGATTACGGCGGGTACCGCGGTGCGATCTCGTATCAACTGGTAACGGCAGGATTCGCGGCGCTGGCGCTGGCGCTGATCATCGCCCGCCCCGGCGCCATTCTCACGTCGCAGCCGATGCGGCTGATCGCCTTCATCGGCACAATCTCGTACGCCGTGCTGATCGTGAATGAGTCGTTCCTGTATCTGAACGACTACGTCATCATCAACGGCGACCAGTGGACGGAGGGATGGTGGATCTTCGTGGTCGCGATGTACGTGCCGCTGACCGTGCTATTCGCCTATCCGCTGGCACGAGTGCTGGGGCTCTTACCGAAAGGCCGCGAGCCGGCGCGCGTCGCCGTCGACGCACCGGCGCCGGCGGCCGCAGGGTTCACTGCGGGCGGCGCGAGTGTCGCCGCGGCGGTAGCGCGTCCAGACGCGGGCTTAACGCCGCCCGACATCGCCAGCGCAGACGACCCCGACGCGATCTTTCCGCGCAACGGGCGACTGATCACGATCGACATCCTGCGCGGGGTGGCGATCCTCTGGGTGATCATCGTCCACCTGTGGCAGGAAGTCACCGCGGGCTTCTTCTCGCGGCGGACGTACTACGAGCGGTTCGCCGACCGCATCCACGAGCACCAGCCGCTGCACGCGCTCACCGCATTCGTGGATCTCGTCATCCGGATGGGCGATCACGGCGTGACGATGTTCATGATCCTGAGCGGCCTATCGCTGACCGTTACGAGCCTGCGTCGCGGAGGGAGCATCAACCTTGGGCAGTTCTACTCTTTGCGGCTTCGGCGGCTCCTGGTGCCGTACTGGGCCGGCTGGGCGCTCTTCCTGATCACGCTCGCGGTGCTCGGCGCGTACAGAACGCAGGTGGACGGCGGCCACTTCCAGCACAACTTCCAGTACATCGGTATCTATCCGGAGATGACGTGGCGCATGGCGATCAACGGGCTGCTGATCGTGCCCCGAGGGCTCAGCCCGGTCAACGCGCTGCAGGGCAAGCCGCCGTCGCTGTGGTTCGTCCTGCTGCTCGTGCAGTACTACCTGTTGTTTCCACTGCTGCTGCCTGTGCTCCGGCGGACCGGGCCGGCGGCGTTCGCTGCGCTCATGCTGGGTGTGTCGCTGGTCTCGACGGCGTGGATGATCTGGTACTGGGGCACGATCGAGTCGCACGGCCACATCTGGAGCAACTGGGTGCCGTTCCGGCTGTTTGAGTTCGGGTTCGGCATGGTGCTGGGGTACGTGCTGGTACGGCGGCCGGCGCAAGTCCGCCGCGCGGTCGCCCGCGCGCCGGTGGTGATCGGGCTGGTCGTTGGCGGGCTAGCCATGCACACCGCGGGCTCATGGATGACGCCGGAGGACGGGTACTGGAACACCTACTCATATGCACTGATCGTGCTAGGGTTGTCGGCCGTCATGGTGCCGATCATCGTGGCGCGGCCGGGGTTCGTCCTGATGTCGCTGCCGGCGCGCATCGTGGCCTGGGTGGGGATTCTGTCATACGGGGCCCTGATCACTAACGAATCGGTGCGGCTGGTGAACACCTACTTCATCAGCCAGGGCTGGCTCTACTCAGTCGGCTGGTGGTACTGGATCGTCGTCCTCTACGTGCCGTTGACGGTGATCCTGGCGTACCCGCTCGCGAGCGTCCTCGGACTACTGCCACAGGAGCGCCCCGCGGCGGCGCAGCCATCTCCGCCACTCGCGCCTGTCATTCCGGCGCGCACGTCAATTCCGTAGCATTGCGGCCCCTCCGGGCGTTGTATACTTGCGGCACCCCGCCAAAGGTTTCGCCTGGAGTACAAGCATGCCGAAGCTAACGCTCTCGCACGCCTCCTGGGCGCTCCGTCTGTCGGGGCTGCTCATCTTTCCCGCGATCTTCCTGTTCAACCGCTCGCTCCTGGCCGATGCGTTCGACGCCATCGGCCAGTCGAAGCCGGCCTACCTCGTCGCGGCCACAGCCCTCATGCTCGCGGCCTCGGTGGTGCGGGCGATGCGCTGGCGCGTCGTCGCGGAGGCGGCAGGCGTCAAGTACCCGCATTTCGTCGACTATCTCTCCGTCTACTACGCGGGCCTCTTTCTCGGCGCCATCGTGCCGCAGGTAGCCGCATCGTTCGCCCCCGTCATCCTCATGACCGAGGACGGGCACTCCTGGAAGCGGTCATCGATCAGCATCCTGTTCGATAGGCTGCTGGAGACCGTCGTCATCCTGGTATTCGCCTGCGCCGCCGCTGTCTATCTCTTCCCTGACTACCACAAGGTCTCCGTCGTCGTCTTCACCATCTCGGGCGGCATGCTGGCGGGCGGCGCGATGCTGGTGTGGCTCACCAGCGTGGCGCCGCGATTCGTCGCCCGCTTCGAGATCGGCCCGCTCGTGCGCCTGCGCAAGGTGACCGACGCGATCGAGTCGCCGGAGGCAAAGTCGATCTACTCCGGCATGCGCGCAAGCGCGCTGGAACTCGCCGTGCTGTCCTCCGTCGTGATGGTGCTGCAGGTGTCGGTCGTCGTGCTGCTGGGCGAAGCGCTCAGCCTGCACGCGTCGATCGGATTCCTGGCGGCGGCCGCCGCCATGGTCGTACTCGTCGTGATGCTGCCGATCTCGGTCGCGGGGCTGGGCTCGCGCGAGGGCATCCTCGTGCTGCTGTTCACCGCCGCCGGCGAGCCGAAGGACGCCGCGATCGCCCTCGGCGTGCTGCTGTTCTTCGTCGGACTCGTCGCGCGTCTGCCGGGCATCACCGGCTGGTTGCGCCGCGGCGGCGCACGCAACCAATCGCCGCGCGACGCCACGGGCGAACCGATGGCCGCCACGGAATAGCCGCGCCGCTCGCGATCAGGACGCGGCGATGGCCGCTGCCTGCTGCTCCTCCACCGCCTTGCGCCACGCCGCCACGTTGAGCACGAAGAACAGGCGCGTCCCGCCGCGCCCGGTGCGGACCACCAGCGCCTCGGCGCGCGGCGGCACGAAGTCCGGCTTGAAATGCGTCTCGACCGCCAGCGACTCAATCTCGCGGAGGTTGATGCTCACCGCCCCGCGCTCCAGCGGCGAGACCGGCCAGCGGAACGGCGTGTAGATCAGCCGCCGGTCGGTGAGCGTCAGGAAACCGTAGCTCAGCGGCAGCCAGCCATGCCGCGACGAGCCCGCCGACACGCTGATCACCTGCTCGTCCGGGTCCAGCGCCGCCCGCGCGAACGCGCCGCCGCCGACCGCCACGCCGGCGTCCGCGCGGAACTGCAACGGCCCCAGCGACCCCAGCAGCGGGCTCAGCGCGGTGTGACGCTTGCGTTCTTGCGGCTCGCTCATCGCCGCATTCTAGCGCACCACGGACCGCGCCCCGTTCCCGCCTGTAACCAGCCGCCCGCAGCCTGTAACCTACATCCATGCTGAAGGCCGCCATCCTCAACGTCACCGGGTACGCCGGCGCCGAGCTGGCGAGGCTGCTGCACGGCCACCCGGACGTGCGGCTCACCGCCGTCACGGGCCGCAGCGCCGCGGGCAAGCGCCTCGCCGAGGTGTTCCCGCACCTCTGGCCCATCGACCTGCCGATCGTCGAGACGGCCCCCGACGACGCCGACATCGTCTTCTCCGCGCTGCCGCACGCCGCCGCCGCCGAGCAGCTGGTGCCGCTCATCGAGGGCGGCCGACGCGTCATCGACCTGAGCGCGGACTTCCGCCTGAAGCGCGTGGACGAGTACGAGGCGCACTACAAGGTCGTCCACCCGGCACCGCACCTGCTCGAGCGGGCCGTCTTCGGCCTGCCCGAGCTGCACGCCGCCGAGCTGCGAGCGACGAAGCTGATCGCCGTGCCGGGCTGCCACTCGACCGGCGTGATCCTGGCGCTGGCGCCGGCGTTCGCCGCCGGGCTCATCGAGCCGCGCGTCATCGCCGACACCAAGACGGGGCTCTCGGGCGCCGGGCGGACCCTCGGCCTGGCGGTCCACTTCTCCGAGGCAGACGAGAACGTCGCGCCGTACGGGCTCGACGGCCACCGCCACCGGCCGGAGATGACGCAGGAGCTCGCCGGCGTGGCGGAAGCGCCCGAGCCGCAGATCACCTTCGTGCCGCACTACATCCCGATGACGCGCGGCATCCTCAGCACCTGCTACGCCACGCTGCGTCCCGGCGCGCTGGCCGGCGCCGACACACCCGCCGCCGCGCGAGAGGCCCTGCGCCGCGTCTACCGCGACTTCTACGTGGATGCGCCGTTCGTCCACGTCAGCGACGCGCCGCCGTCCACGAAGCACGTCGCCGGAACGAACTACTGCGTCATCCACCCGAGCATCGACCTGCGTACGGGCCAGGTGGTCATCGCCAGCGCGCTCGACAACCTCGGCAAGGGCGCGGCCGGCGCGGCGGTGCAGTGCATGAACGTCATGGCCGGCCTGCCCGAGACCGCGGGCCTGCAGTCGCTCGGGCTGTTTCCGTAGTGACAGCTCGCAGCGCACCACCGAAGGGCGTCACCGTCATCGAGGGAGGCAGCGCCACGACCCCGCGTGGCTTCGTCGCCGGCGCCGTGTACGCCGGCATCAAGACCGCCGGCAAGGGCAAGCTGGACCTCGGCATACTCGCCTCCGACCGGCCCGCGAGCGCCGCCGCGATGTTCACGCGCAACAACGTCAAGGGCGCGGCCGTCGTCGTGTCGCAGGGGCATGTCCGCAACGGCTCCGCGCGAGGCGTCGTCGTGAACGCCGGCATCAGCAACGTTGCCAACGGCGCCCCCGGCATGCGCGACGCCAAGGAGATGTGCCGCCTCGCGGCCGCCGCGCTCGGCGTCAACGACGCCGAACTGCTGGTCGGCAGCACGGGCGTCATCGGCCACCCGCTGCCGATGGACCGGATCCGCGCCGGCGTGCCGAAGATCCGGCTGAGCGCCGGCGGCGGCCCCGCGTTCGCGCGCGCGATCATGACCACTGACACGCACCCCAAGACGATGGCCGTGCGCTTCCGCGCCGCCGGCCGCGAGTACCGGCTCGGCGCGGTCGCGAAGGGCGTCGGCATGATCCACCCCGACATGGCGACGATGTTCTGCTTCCTGACCACCGACGCCGCGGTCGAGCAGCGATACCTGCGCGGTGCGCTAAAGTCCGCCGTGGACGACTCACTGAACATGATCAGCGTCGACGGCGACACCAGCACCAGCGACACCACCGCCATCTTCGCGAATGGTGCCGCCGGCGGGCCGGAGATCGGCGCCACACACGCCGGCGCGGCCGCCTTCGAGCGCGCGCTGTGCTACGTCTGCACGGCGATGGCGAAGATGCTGGCGCGCGACGGCGAGGGCGCGGAGAAGCTGATCGAGGTGCGGATCGAAGGGGCTGCGAGCGAGCGGCAGGCCCGCGCCGCCGCGCGCACCGTGACGGCCTCGCCGCTCGTCAAGACCGCCGTGCACGGCGCCGATCCGAACTGGGGCCGCCTGATGATGGCCGTCGGCCGCAGCGGCGCCCGCATCGACCTGGCCCGCGCCCGCGCCTGGCTGGGCGATATCATGGTCTACCGCGGCCGGCCGCTGCCGTTCGATGAGCGCGCGGCCAGCGACCTGCTGCGGAACGAGGAGGTGCTCCTCCGGGTGGACCTGGGCGCGGGCGATGCGTCCGCAACCGCCTGGGGATGCGACCTGACGCCGGAGTACGTGCACATCAACAGTGACTACACCACCTGACACCCGTCGCACCGTCATCAAGCTCGGTGGCTCCACGCTGGGAGCCCATGATACCTCCCTGCGCGACATCGCCGAGGCGCGTCGCGCGGGCGTCGAGATCGTCGTGGTCCACGGCGGCGGCGCCGCGATCAGCGCCTGGCTGGAGCGCACCGGCGTCGCGCCGCGCTTCGAGCGCGGCCTGCGCGTGACCGATGCCGCGACGCTCGACGTCGTGGTGGCGGTGCTGGCGGGCGTCGTCAACAAGCAGCTCGTCGCCGAACTCGGCGCGCTCGGCGCGCCGGCAATCGGCCTGAGCGGCGCTGACAGCATGATCCTCCAGGCCCGCCGCTACGACGAAGCGCTCGGCTTCGTCGGCCGCATCGCCCGCGTGAACCCCTTCCCGGTCGAAGAGCTGCTGCGGCTCGGCTACCTGCCCGTGATCGCGCCGATCGCCGTCGAGGCGGACGGCGCCGCGGCGCAGCTGCTGAATACGAACGCCGACAGCGCCGCTGGCGAGCTGGCCGCCGCGCTGCACGCGGAGCGCCTGGTCTTTCTCACCGATGTCGAGGGCGTATTGGACGCGGAGAAGCGCGCCGTGCCGCGTCTCAGCGCCGCGCAGGCGTCGGCGATGATCGAGAGCGGCGTCGCGGCCGGCGGCATGATCCCGAAGCTCGAAGCGGCGATGCGCGCCGCGAGCGCCGGCTGCGCGACGCGGATCGTCGATGGCACGCAGCCGGGAGCGCTGTCGCGCGTGCTGGCCGGCGACGCCGGCGGCACCACCGTCGCGTAGCTACCCCGGCTTGCGGGCGATGAACACCCCGTAGCGCCACCACTCGCGGCCGATGCGGTCGTACACGCGGATCTCCTCCGGCAGCGTGACCCCGGCGTCGCCTTCGAGGCGCATCTCGGCGACAACCTCGCGCATCAGGTCGTAGTAGCGATCCCACAGCGCCTGCGGCAGGTGCTCCGCCAGCACCACCTCGAAGCCCGCAGCGCGGATCGCAACCGCATAGCCGTCGAGCGTCAGCACGGCGCCATCGAACGTCGGCGGCACGGCCTCCGCTGGGACCGGCGTCTCGCGCCACACCCAGTCGCTGACGCCGATCATGCCGCCCGGACGCACCGCCCGTCGCATCGCCGCGAGGCAGCGCTCCGTGCCGACGATGCTCGGCGCGCCGACGCACACCGCGGCGTCGAAGCCGCCGTCGCGCACCGGCAGGCGTGCGCCGTCCCCCCGCACGAACGCCAGCCGATCCCCCGCGCCGGCGGCCGACGCGGCACGCGAAGCCGCGCGCCCGACCGGGTGCACGTCGACGCCGAGCACGCGCGCGCCGGTCACGGCGGCGATGCGGATGGCGCCGCTGCCCTTGCCGTACGCGACGTCGAGCACGAGCGAGCGGTCATCGAGCGGTATCTGCCGGCAGATCAAGTCAACCGTCTCGGCGCCGCCGGGCGTGAAGAAGTCGTGCTTCGAATAGAGGCGGAGCAGGTCCGGGTCCGGCACGCGCGGACTACGCGCCCATCGTCTCGCGCAGGTTGCGCGCAAGCACGAACGGGTCGCTGGACACGACACTCGCCGCGTACAGCTCCATCGCGCCGAAGTCGGCGGTGCGGCTGGTCGGGTCGCCGCGGTCGACGATGCGGACCACGACGGGAAAGCCTTCCCAGCTCTCCGCCGTTTCCGCCCAGGGCGGCGTGTAGATCACGAGGTTGAAGCTCGTGATGCCGAGCCGGTCGCGGAAGCACTCCAGCGCCTCGTAGATGCGGTCCTTCAGCGACGTGGAGACGAACGGCGCCAGGAGGATGATCTCGTTCTCCTTCTTCGGCGCGAGGTTCGCGATGACGCGGGTGCCCTCCTTGTCGAAGGCGCAGCCCAGCGATTCGTGGGCCAGGAAGAGGTCGTTGAAGTAGTTGACGCGGTTATGCGCCTGGTAGATCGCCGCGCGCTGGCGCAGGTACTCGACCGCGGCGTAGTGCATGCCGCTGCCCATGATCACCTGCGCGTGGCCGTGCAGCAGCGACGCGCCGGAGCGCCAAAGGCAGTTCCAGAGGAACATGTAGTACTTCGCCTCCGGGTCCGAGGCGTGGGCCAGGTCGCCCCAGCGGCCGCCGGTGTCGACGTAGTCGTGCAGCATCTCGCGCGTGAACCGCAGCGGGTGCTTCTCGTTGAAGACGACGAGCCCGTGGAAGCCGTCGAACTTGGCGATGTTGCTCGCCGTCACGCAGTACTTGCCGCGCACCCGGCCGAACAGATCCTCCGGCGTGCCGTTGTACGGGTCGGCGAGCGGATCGGCCGGCCCGTCGTTCAGCTCCTTGTCCAGGTCGATCTCGTGGTGCCACATCGGGCGGCTCGATCGCAGCCAGTTGAACAGCACGCCTTCCAGCGTCACGATGTTCGTCACCTTGACGATCTTCTGCTCGCGCGTCGCCTCGACGCTGCCGAACTGCTTCTCGATCCACGGCAGCATCGCGTCGGGCGGTACCAGGCTGCCGTACGTGCTGCTCACGGCGAAGATCCGCTCGAAGCGCGCCAGGTCGGCGTGGTCGAGCGTCTTCACGGCGTCTTCGATCTGCATGATGCTGAGGTCTTGCTGGATCGCCATCGATTCCTTGCTCCGCCGCCTCCGTGCGATGACTAGTGCTTGAAATGCCTCACGCCGGTCGCCACCATCGCCATCCCGTGCGCGTCACACACCGCGATCGAGTCCTCGTCGCGGATCGATCCTCCCGTCTGGACGATCGCGGTCACGCCGGCGGCCGCGCACGTCTCGACGGTGTCCGGGAACGGAATCAGCGCGTCGGAGGCGGAGACCGAGCCCGCCGCCCTCGTGCCCGCCGACTCGACGGCGAGGCGCGCGCTCGTCACGCGGTTCGGCTGCCCCGCGCCCATGCCAACCATCACGCCATCCCGTACCAGGACCACGGCGTTCGACTTGACGTGCTTCACGCACTTCCAGGCGAACGCCAGATCCGCCAGTTCAGTATCGGTAGGCTTGCGGCGTGACAGCACACGCATTTCGGTCGGATCGCTCGGAATGCGGTCGTAATCCTGAATCAGCATTCCCCCTACGACCCCCCGGTACTCCAGGGCGCGGGTACCCATGTCCACGGGCGGCGCCTCCAGGATGCGCACGTCCTTCGACTTCGAGAGCCGCTCCACCGCCTCCGGCGTGAACGACGGGGCGATGATGATCTCCACGAACAGCCGCTGTCCGCTCGTCGGGTGCTTCATGCCCCGGATCGCCGCCGCCAGCGCGTCGTCGACCGGCCGGTTGATCGCGATGATCCCCCCGAACGCCGAGAGCGGGTCCGCCTCGAACGCCAGCCGAAACGCCTCCGGCAGGTCGTCGCGCGAGGCGATGCCGCACGGCGTCATGTGCTTCACGATCACGACGGTCGGCTCGGCGAAGTCGCAGGCGGCGCACCAGGCGGCGTCCGCGTCGAGGATGTTGACGTACGAGAGCGCCTTGCCGTTGAGCTGCCGCGCGTTGACGACGCCTTCCGGCGTGCGGATGTTCGGGTCGACCCGGCGGTACAGCGCCGCCCGCTGGTGCGGGTTCTCGCCGTAGCGCAGGTCCTCGAGCTTCGTGAAGGCGAGCGTGACGTCGCGCGGGAACGGATCGCCCGCGCCGCGCAGGTACGACGCGATCGCCGTGTCGTACGTGGCCACGTGCTGGAACGTCTTGATCGCGAGCTTCCGCCGCCACTCCATCGGCGTCGAGCCGGAGCGCAGCGCCTCCAGCACGTCGGCGTAGTCGGCCGGGTCGACCACCGGCAGCACGTGCGGGAAGTTCTTCGCCGCCGCGCGCAGCATCGTCGGCCCGCCGATGTCGATGTTCTCGAGCGCGTCCTGCAGCGTCACCTCCGAGTTCGCGACGGTCTCCTGGAAGGGGTACAGGCCGCCGACGATCAGGTCGATCGCCACGAGGCCGTGCTTTTCGAGTTCGGCCAAGTGCTCCGGCTTGTCGCGCCGCGCCAGGATGCCGCCGTGGACGCCGGGGTGTAGCGTCTTCACGCGCCCGTCCAGGATCTCCGGGAAGCCGGTGAGGTCGCTGACCGGGCGGATCGCGACGCCTGCCTCGCTGACGATGCGGAAGGTGTTGCCGGTGGCGTACAGCTCCACGCCGATCGCCTGCAGGCCGCGGGCGAAGTCCACGAGACCGGTCTTGTCGTAGGGGGCGAGAATCGCGCGAAGTGGCATACCTTAGCTGATGATCACCCTTCGCTTGTCATCCTGCCGGACGATGCGGCCGACCGGCTTCGCGTCGCGCAGCTGACCGCCGATCGATGCGGCATCCTCCGGCGCGACCGCGAGCACCATGCCCAGGCCGACGTTGAACGCGTGGTACATCTCCTCGTCGCTCAGGCTGCCGCGCTCCTGGATCAGCGAGAAGAGCGCCGGGGTCCGCCAGGCGTCGCGGTCGAACCGCGCCGCCAGCCCGTCCGGCAGGATCCGCGGCACGTTGTCGATGAGGCCGCCGCCCGTGATGTGCGCGATGCCGTGCAGCCGCGTCAGCACCGGCTTCAGGTCGTGGTAGTACGAGCGGTGCACGGCGAGCAGCGCATCACCCAGCGAGCCCTCCAGCCCCGGGTAGTTGGCGTTCAGGATCGCCGCATCCGCTTCGACGTCGCCGCCCACGCCGATGTTGAAGATCTTGCGGACGAGCGTGTAGCCGTTCGTGTGCAGCCCCGACGACGGCAGCGCCAGCAGCACGTCGCCCTCGGCGATTTTCGAGCCGTCGATCACGTGCTCGCGCTCGACGACGCCGACGATGAACCCCACGAGGTCGAAGTCGCCTGGCGCGTAGACGTCCGGCATGTCCGCCGTCTCGCCGCCGATCAGGGCGCAGCCGTGGGCGGCGCAGGCGCGCGCCATGCCGCCGATCACCTCGATCTTGCGGTCGTCCGAAAGGTCCGACGTGCCGATGTAGTCCAGGAAGAAGAGCGGGTGCGCGCCCGACGTGAGCGCGTCGTTGACGCAGTGGTTGACCAGGTCCTGGCCGACCGTGTCGAACCGCCCCATGAGCTGCGCGATCCGCAGCTTCGTGCCGACGCCGTCCGTGCTCGACACCAGCACGGGCTCCCGGTAATCGCCGAGCTTGAACAGCGCGCCGAACGGCCCGACGCCCGCCATCACCTCCGGCCGCGTCGCGATGCTCGCCACCTGCTTGATGCGCTTGACGAGATCGTTGCGGGCGGAGAGGTCGACTCCGGCGCGCGCGTACGCGTCATCACCGGCGGCGTTGGAATCGGAACCGGGGCGTGAGAGGTGGGAGGGAACGCTCACAGCTATACGCGCCGCAGCGGGAGTGTGTACTCCGACTCGTGGCGATCGAGGGCGCCGGCGTCCGGCTCCATCGCCAGCTTGTCCATCTGCAGCGGCACCGGGCTCGGGTACTCGCCCGTGAAGCAGGCCATGCACAGCTTGTTGCGCGCCGTCTCGACCGCGTTGACGAGCCCCTCGCGGCTCAGATAGCCCAGCGAGTCCGCGCCGATGTGCTCTCGGATCTCGTCCACCTTCTTCTGCGCCGCGATCAGTTCCCAGCGCGTGCCCATGTCGATGCCGTAGAAGCACGGGTGCGTGATCGGTGGTGCCGTGATCCGCATGTGGATCTCGCGCGCGCCCGCCTTGCGCAGCATCTGGATCACCCGCGGCGTCGTCGTGCCGCGCACGATGCTGTCGTCGACGAGCACGATGCGCCGGTCCTGTAGCATCTCACGCATCGGGTTGAACTTCAGGTGGACGCCGACCTCGCGCAGCCGCTGGTCCGGCTTGATGAACGTGCGGCCGACGTAGCGGTTCCGGACGAGCCCTTCGACGAACGGGATGCCCGACGCCTGCGAGTAGCCGATCGCCGCCGCCGTCGCGCCGTCCGGCACGCCGATCACGAGGTCGGCGTCAGGGGCCGGATGCTCCTTCGCCAGTTCGCGCCCCAGGTTGAGGCGCAGCGGGTACACCAGCTTGCCGCCCAGAACGCTGTCCGGCCGCGCGAAGTAGATGTGCTCGAACACGCAGAACGCGTGGGGCTGCTCGTCGAGCGGCTTGAAGCTCTGCAGCCCCTCGGCGTCGATGTACACCACTTCGCCCGGCTCAATCTCGCGGATGAACGTGGCGCCCAGGTGGTCGAAGGCGCAGCTCTCGGACGCGGCGACCCAGCCGCTGTCCAGCTTGCCCAGGCACAGCGGCCGGTTGCCCATCGGGTCGCGCACCATCATCATCGAGTCCGGCGTGATGACTGCCAGCGAGTACGCGCCGTTGAGCTTCCGCATCACGTGCCCCCAGCGCTCCTTCCAGTCCGCGCCCGGCGCATGCGCCAGCATCTGCGCGATCACCTCGGAGTCGCTGCCCGTGGCGAACGTGACGCCCTCGCGCAGCAGGTCCTCGCGCAGCACCGCCGCGTTGACGATGTTGCCGTTGTGGCCGAGCGCCAGCTCGCCGTTCGGGCCGCTGACCCGGAACGGCTGGGCGTTGTCGAGGCGGCTGGCGCCAGTGGTGGAGTAGCGGGTGTGGCCGATGGCGAACGTGCCGGGGAGGTAGCTCAGGTCGTCCTCGTCGAATACCTGCGAGACGAGGCCCATGCCGGTCTTGAGATGGAGGGTGCGCGAGTCGGAGGTGGCGATTCCGGCGCTCTCCTGCCCGCGATGCTGCAGGGCGTAGAGGCCAAAGAACGTGATCCTTGCTACGTCTTCACCCGGTGCATACACACCGAAGACGCCGCAGGCCTCGCGTAGCGTTGGGAGCACGCATACCTCCTGCCCCTAAGGACAGTGCTCCGCAGAAGGCTCCCCCGGACGGAGGAACACGGACGGGTGGATGCGACTCCCACGCCCGCCCTTCTGGAGCCTCATCTTAGCAGTGAGGGTTCCGCGCCGCAACGAAACGGGGTCTCAGGCAACTCTCAGACGCCGCATCCGGGCGGGCGTGGCTCGCGCGCCATGCGCCCGGAGAGGCTGGTGGCTACAATCCCGGCATGCCGGTACCCAACTCTTCTCCGCGCCGCGCGAAGCGTTACGACAGGCCATCGCCGGCACGGGGTAGGGCGGCGCGCGCATGAAGATCCTCTTCCTGCTCCACCAGGGGAACATGTACTCCGGCGGCCAGGGCGTCTACACGGCGCAGGTGACGCGCGAGCTTGCGCGGCTGGGTCACGAGGTCCACCTGGTCGTCGGCCCGCCCTGGCCCGACACCGACCCCGCCGTCACCGTGCACCGGGTGCCGTCGTACAGCGTGTATCGGCTGCTCGAGACGCAGCGGATGTTCTTCTACGGACGCCCGCTGCGCGACCTGCTGCACCCGCTCAACGTGTACGAGCTGGCGACGAGCCGCGCCGGCCAGTTCTCGGTCATGTCGGCGTTCAGCTGGCGCGCCTACAGCGCCTGGCGCGACCTGCAGCGCGAGCACCGCTTCGACATCGTCCACGACGTGCAGTCCCTGGGCTACGGCTCGCTGATGATCCACGCGTCGGGCATGCCGGTGGTCGCGAACATCCACCACCCGCTCTCCATCGACCGGCTGAACCAGGTGCAGCAGGCCCGCGGCGTGCGGATGAAGATCCGGAAGGTGATGTTCTACCCGTTCTTCATGCAGGAGGTGGTGGCGCGGCGGATGGACCGCATCATCACCGGCTCCCACAACTCGCGGGAGTCGGTGCGGAAGGCCTTCGCCCTGCGCGACGAACAGATCACCACGATCCACGACGGCGTCGATACTGGCGTGTTCCGGCCGCTGGAGCTGCCGCGGCGGCCGAACAGCCTGCTGTACGTCGGCAACTCCGACGACCGCAACAAGGGCGCGCGCTACCTGCTGGAGGCCGCCAAGATCCTGGCCGACCGCGGCATCGACTTCCACCTCACATTCAAGGATCGCCTCGACGCGGAGATGGCGCCGCGCATGATCCGGGAGCTGGGCATCGAGGACCGGGTGACGTTCCTGGGCCGCCTGCCGATCGACGAGCTGGCGCGCCTGTACAACCAGGCGGAGCTGCTGGTCTCGCCGTCGCTGTACGAGGGCTTCGGCCTGCCGGCCGCCGAGGCGATGGCCTGCGGCACGCCCGTCATCGCGACGACGGCCGGCGCCTTCCCGGAAGTGATCGCCGACGGCGAGACGGGCGTGCTGGTGCCGCCCGCCGACGCCCGCGCCCTCGCCGATGCGATCCAGTCGATGCTCTCCGACGCGCGCCGCCGCCGCGAGATGGGGGCGGCGGGCGTCCGCCGCATCGAGCGGCAGTTCTCGTGGCGCGTCTGCGCCGAGCGCACGGCGTCGCTGTACGAAGAAGTGCTCGCGCGCCGCGCCGTCGAAGCGCGCCGGTAGCGCGCGCAGCTCGATCGGGGCTCCGTCCGGGCGCCGGCGGCGCTGGCGGCGCTGGCGGCGCTGGCGGCGCTGGCGGCGCTGGCGGCGCTGGCGGCGCTGGCGAGGGTACGTTTCCGGGGGCGGGTCCGGTACCGAAATTGCGTTATGTCGCGCAATTCGAATCTGGCGATGTACCTGTTTTGTAATTTCGGCTTCTTCGGGCGACGGCCCTCCACCGGTTGCGTCGTCGCGTTCTCGTCCTCGCAGCTGCTCGGCGATCTCGCGACGCCGCCGGCAGTCTCTGGCGATGGCAGCCGTCGGCGTGCGCGGAGAGTAGCCGGGCGCGCAATGATCTCCAAACGCCGCGCTTCACCCCCACGATGTGACGCTCCTATGTGCAAGCGGTGTTTGAAGAAGGACGATCGTGGTGATAATCTCTCCGTTGGAGTCAGGAGAGCGGGCCACGGCCTTTGGGTTGCGGTCCGTTTCTCATGTCGGCGCTGTCTCATCACGCGGCCACCTGCACGGGCATCGAGACTGCCGGGCGGTGACATTCGACCCAGAGCCGCCACAAGGCTCGGGCGATGTAACGGCGAAGAGCACGATGCGCTTCCCGCCTCGTCTTCCCTTGTGACATTCGCCTCGCGAGATAGGCGCGCGCCTCCGGCGAGTGATGCGCCTGCGTCAGCACGATCCAGTAGATCACTGAGTTCAACCGGCGGTTGCCACTCCGGCTCAACCGATGCCTAACGCGCATGCCAGATGAGGCCTCGACTGGCGCCACGCCGGCGTACGCAGCGAGCTGCGCGTCATTCGCAAAGCGTTGGCCCGGGCCCAGGAGACCAGCGAGGACGCCTGCCGTGAGCGCGTTCACGCCGCAGAGCCGCATGAGGGCAGGGAACCGGGCTGCGGCGAGGTCCTTGATTTGAAGACTGACATCGCCGATATGGTGCTTCACCAGTTCGAGCCGAACCGCCAGCCGGCGTACAGCCGCGGCTCGGTGCTCCGGAAGCGCACCCCCGTCCGACGCGGTGTACCGCGAGAGCGCTTCAAGCGAGCGGCGTGTGGTCAGGCAGCCAATCTGCCCTTTGTATTCGGGATCGACCTGCAGGAGCAGGTGGTGAATCTGACTGCGGATGCGGCTCGATTCCCGGACCAGCTCGTCACGTTCGGTTGTCAGTACGCTGAGGATGGACGAGTCGTCATCGGGCTGGACGCGCGGCAGCGCAGATCCTTCCTGACGTACCGTCCTCGCCACGGCCGTCGCGTCTAGCGCGTCCGTCTTCTCGCCCTTTCGCGCGACTCGCCGACCACTTGCGGTCCACCGCGAGTTCACCTCGAACACAGCCTCACCCAGGTCCACGAGTCGCTGCGCCAGGCCTCGTCCATATCCACCAGCGCCCTCGACGCCCCACTGACGGTCGTCTCCTAGCTGCGCTGCCCAGCGATGAAGCTCATCCCATGCCGCGCGCGTGTTGGGCCCTCGCCACCGTGCTACGTCGCGTCCAGCGTCGTCCACGGCGACCGCGGCGTGCACTTGCTTGTGGGCGTCTACTCCGATCGTGATCACGAATGCCTCCTGCACTACGACCGCTGGTGGCTGGGTCGACTGGCCTCTCTCGGGTCATGAGACCGGCTCCTATCAGGTCAGACCCAGGTCACTTGGCGGCTCGGCGACAAGTCACATGCAGGGCACGAAGACCTGGTCATAAGTCGGGTCAACCGAGCCCACCAAGTGCGCGCTACGTTAGCACCAGAGGAGACAAACTTACAGAGAGGTCATGGTGTAGGTCTTCAGGTCGGCCTGGCGACAGCCCGGCAACACGCCAGGCCCGAAGCCGAATGTGACCACCGCATCCGCCCGCTCCACCGCATCGACGAAGAGCCGTGCCTCCCTCTCGACGAAGTGCACGACGGCGCCGGCCACGCTGCGCGTCGCGCCGAATACGTCGTACGCATAGCTGTCGGTCACCCGCAGGGCGCATTCGTCATTCACCGCTTCCCACGTCGCAGGCAGTGGCGAGTTGACTGCTGGACGAGACGGCACGGTGCGCGCGGAATCGACCCCGACTCCAGGTTCGCCAGTCGCCATCTAGGTCGAGGTAACGGCGGCGAAGCTCGCGCCCTACTGCGCAGCGCTCCGCCAGCGACACCTTGTCGAAGTTCGCCACCAGCGAGGGCACGGAGTCGGGACTCAGATTCAGTGCATACGCACTGTCGAAGGGGCGGTCGACGCCTGCGATCGCCGCGTTCCGCCGGACGATGAGCGCGTCGGGGTTCAGGCCGTTGAGTCCGACGAGAACCACGAGGCCAGCCGCAAGCGCACCGAACGCGAAGCGGTCGCGCCGTCCACGGAGGACAGTGAACGCGAGCCACGCGAACACGAGGAAGAGCCACGCCATGAATGCCGTGGTGTAGAGCCTGAGCTCAGTCAAGCCGAATGTTTCCTGGTACAAGCGCATCCGCTGGAGAGCCGATGCCATCACAACGAACACCAGCACGACGAGCACCGCGGCGAGGCAGCCATAGAAGCGGTGCAGCTGTGCATATCCCCGGGGCAGCAGCCAATGGGTGAGAAGCAGGAACGGGACGACCAGGGCCGCAACCGTGACGAGCTCGAAGAACCCGCTGCGCGCATATTCTGCATAGGTCAGCGACGACGAAGATTCCACGTGGCTCGCGCCACCGAAGAGATAGCGAAACTGGACACCGACAAACACCATGAAGAGGCTGTCTATGAGCCCAAAGACGACGCCGGCCTCGATGAACTCGAACCGAAGCCAACCTATCCGCGGGGCTTCTGGAATGGGTTCGCGTTCAGCGAGGAACGCACCCCAGAGGTAACTGCCCGCCAGCCACGCGCACAACGCCCAAAGCATCAGATGCGAGAACGCCTCCCTGGGGCTCAGCAACACTGCATCACGAAGCAGGTCCCGGAAGAAGACATCGGCCGACGCGAACAGAGCCCCGAACACGAGGATGGGCAGCGCGGCGATCGCGAGCCCCCGGCCAAGTGCAACGAAACGCGATGATCGGTCGGCAGCCGTCATCGACCGCCAATCCAGGTGCCGCACCAGGAGCACCCACATGCCGACAAGCATCTGCACGGCCGAAACAACAAGATTCGCCGCGTACTCGGTGCTGCCAGCCACGCGGACGGCTCTGGCGGTCGTGCGGAACGCCACCATCCCCAGGCAAAGGACGACCGCCATCACGTCGAGAGTCTGAAGGACTGGCGACGATCGCCAGACGAGCATGATCGAAAAGCCGAGGGCGGCCCAGAGCCAGCCGGTGCCTCGCTGGCGGGGGAGAGCGAGCCACCCGAATCGCGGCAGCGCGAGGGCGACCGCGCACAGGCCAGCTAGCCACATGGCCGCATTGAGACCCCAGGGCCAGGCACGGAACAAGAGATCCCCGCCCAGGCCGAGAGCCAGCGCGGCGGCCACGATGGCCCGGCTGGCAACCGCCGTCTCCGTCGCGCCAGCAGCGCGGATACCCAGGACCTTCGAGATCACCATCGGTTCACATCTACTTCAACATACCGCCCGGACGGCCAATCATACGCCCATGACGGCACGCGTGTATATGGGCGATTCGGCCGCTATGCACGGCGCCGATTTCCCCGGGCAATCACGAGGAAGTAATGCGGCGGCGGATGAGGCCCACCGTTCCGGTTGACCAGCGTCCGCAGGCGATTCCCCAGGCCAGCGCACAGCAGAAAGCGGGCCGATTGGCCCGCTTCACGCTTCTGTTCGATGTGCTGCCAGCGCGTCAGTCGTCGGCGGGCGGCTCGATCGGCGTCGTGATCAGCGCGCGGCCGATCCAGAAGGCAATGTACAGCCCGCCGAGGAACCCGGCCGTCACCGGCAGCGCCAGCGCCATGTAGGACTTGCGGAGCACCCCCAGCAGGAAGGCGATGCCGGTGAACACGCTGATCGCGCAGATGATCATGCCGGCGGTATGCGAGCGCTCTGCTCCCATGGCGGAACTCCTTGATACGGGGTGATGTTTCGCGGTCGTTATATCAGCGAGGGTGAAGGGGTGCAAGCTGCCGCGCGCCGCCTACGAAGGCTCGCGAACGTCCAGCCACACCGCCATGTACTCCATCACCAAGAAGGCGTTGCCGCCGCGCCGCGACCGCCCGCAGGTACGGAACCCCGCCTTCTCGAAGCAGCGCTGGGCGCGCACGTTCCAGTCCAGCGTCTTCAGGTAGACGCGGCGGAATCCCGTTGTACGCAGGACGTGTCGCACCAGCGTCTTGATGGCGTCGGTGCCGTAGCCCCGCCCCCAGTAGTCGCGGTTGCCGACCGTGATGCCGATCTCCGCCTCGCGGCGCATCGTGTCGATGTTGTAGTACATCGCGTTGCCGATGTGGCGGCCGTCCGCGTCCTCGATGGCGAGGCTGCGGCGATAGGGGCTGGGGTACAGCAGCTCGTCGCGGTAGAGCGCGAGGTAGTCGTTGTAGGTCGCCGCGAACGGCCGCGCCGCGTCGTAGCGCGCCAGCTCCGCGTCGCTGCGCCAGCCGAAGTCGTTGGGCGCGTCGCCCAGGCGCTTCTCTCGAAGCACCACCAGTTCGCCCCGCGCGACCTCGCCCTCGATCGTCGTCGTCACGATGCCGTTTCCTCGATCGCCTCCAGCGCGCGGCGCACGACCTGCGCCTCGTTGAAGTGCGTCATGATGCGCAGGGCCTCCTGCACGGGAAACCATTCCACACGATCATACTCGGCATCGTGCTGGTCCACAGCACCCGTGCCCGTCGGCTGCAGCAGGTAGTGGTGCACCGTCTTCTCGAACCGCACCCCCTGCGCCGGCCGCGCGAACACGTACTCGACCGTGCCCAGGTCGCGCACGATCGCCACGTCGAGCCCCGTCTCCTCGCGCACCTCGCGCAGCGCCGTCTCCGGCATCGTCTCGCCCGGCTCCGGCGTCCCCTTCGGCAGCGCCCACAGCCGCTCCGCGACGCGCCCGCAGAGGATGATCTCGATGCCGCCGGCGCCGTGCCGGTACACCACGCCCCCAGCCGAGGCGATCTGCTCCACGCGCAGCTCTGCTCCACCCAGCGTCATTCGTCGCCGTCCTCGCCGGCATCCTCGGCGACGCTTCGGTCCAAGTACGTCTTGAAGCCGAGCGGGTCTTCGACGAAGTCCGCCTCGCTCAGCGCGTCGCTCACGGCCTCCAGCACCCGTTCGTCATTGTGTTCCTCCGCGACGGCGTGCAGCGCCGCGCGTCCCAGCGGCCCGCCGATCTGCCCCAGCGCCGTGATCGCGGCTTCCTGCACCTCCGCGTCGTCGTCGCGCGTCAACTCCACCAGGTGCGGGATCGACTCGTCGTCGCCCATCGTACCCGCCGCGGTCGCCGCCTCGAAGCGCATCTCGGCGTCGTCGCTGCGCATCTCCTCCAGCAGGGCCGGCAGCCAGTCCGGGTCGGCGCTGCGGCCCATCGCGTGGACGGCGCTGATCTGCAGCCGGCGGTCGCCGCTGGCGTACGCCTCCTCGATCAGGTCGTGTACCCACTCCTCGGCGCGCACGCCAAGCGCTTCGAGCGAACGGCCACGCACCTCGGTCAGCTCCGCCTCGTTGACGTAGACGGCACGCAGCGCCGCCTCGATGTCGGGCATCAGCGACGTGCCGACGTCGTTCAGCTCCGCCCGCAGCAGGAACCGGCCCAGCCCCAGCGCGGCCTCGGCGCGGACGATCGCCTCCGCGTCGCCGAGCAGGCGGATCAGGATGCGGACCAGGTCGTTGCGCTCGTACTCCCAGAGCGCCTTGATCGATTCGGCGCGCACCTGCACGTCCTCATCGAGCAGCCCCACCAGGAAGACGGCGTTGAAGTCCATCTCGGCGTTGTCTTCGGCGATGTCCGCCAGCAGGTCGATGATGTCGCGCCGCCGCTGGATGCTCAGGCCGCGCCAGACCGAGAGGAAGCGCTCGCGATCCTCCCCGACGAGCCCGCTCAGGGCGGTCAACTCTTTGGCGGGCGGAGCTTTCTCGGGATTCTCGAGCTGGGGGAGCAGCGTATCGAAGGACATGAGCGCTCCTGCGGCAACGGAGCCCTGCCGCGCCGCAGGCCCTGGCTGCGCGCGAGCGGCAGGCGCGCCGTCCGTATGCAGTCTATGGATCGTACGCGCGGGGTGTCAACGATCCGCGTCGCCGTCGCGCGCCGCCGCCGACGCGACGGCCTCGCGCGCGTCGCGGTCATGCGCGCGCGGCGCCGCCACGCGCGGCCGCGATCGCGAGAAGCGCACGCGGATGATCGCGCGCAGCACGCTCCAGCCGACGCCGGGGCTGAGCTTCTTGCCGTCTTCGACGCTGCGCGGCTCGTACGTCACGGGCACCTCGACGATCCGGTGCCCGTCGCGCAGCAACCGGCATGTGATCTCGGCGTCCAGGTCGAAGCCGTTGCAGCGCAGGTCGAGCGTGCGTGCGACGTCGGCGTGCAGCACCTTGTAGCAGGTGAGTATGTCGGTGAGGCGGGTGACGTAGAGCACGTTGGCCGCCCAGGTGAGCATGAAGTTGCCGGCGTAGCCCACCAGCGGCGTGCGCCCGCGCCCCCGCCCCTTGAATCGCGAGCCGAACACCACGCTCGTCTGCCCCTGCACGATCGGCGCCAGCAGCGACGGGATCTCCCCCGGGTCCAGCTCCAGGTCGGCGTCCTGCACCATGACGATGTCGCCCGTCGCACGCTCGAAGCCCGTCCGCACGGCGCGGCCCTTGCCGCGCGCCGCGTCCTCCAGTACCAGCACCAGGTCCGGCGACGCCGGCAGCGCCAGCAGCGCCTCCCGCGTGCCGTCCGTCGAGGCGCCGTCGACGACGATGATCTCCGTCGGCATGCCGCAGTCGACGGCGCGCACGCGCTCGATCAGCGGGACGACGGTGTCGCGCTCGTTGCGGACCGGGATGACGATCGACAGCCTCATGCGTGGCGCTCCGCGAGCAGGCGCGCGGCGTCTTCGAGCTGCTCAAGCCGGTCGATGGCGATCCAGTCGTCGGCGAAGCGGTACGTGCCGACGCTGCGCCCATCGGCGAGCAGGCGGTTCACCAGGTCGGGGATGTCGTAGAAGCTGTTGTACGGGATCACGTCGAGCGCCGACGGCTGCAGCGCGTAGATGCCCGCGCTCACCAGGTCGGTCACGCCCGGCTTCTCGACGATGCCCGTGACGCGGTCGCCGTCCGCCTGGATGACGCCGTACGGGTGCTGCAGCTTGAACTCGCGCGACGCGACGGTGATCTCGTAGCCGCCGCGCCGGTGGAACTCCATGAACGCCACCATGTCCATGTCCGTCAGGATGTCGCCGTTCATCGCGAGGATCGGCTCGTCCGGCGGCAGATCGCAGCCGTCGCGCACCAGCGACAGCGGGCCCGCCGTACCCAGCGCGTGCGACTCGCGCACGTAGTCGATGCGCACGTCGAGCTGCGCGCCGTCGCGGAAGTACGTCTCGATCAGCTCCGCGCGGTAGCCGACGGCGATGATCAGGTCGCGGAAGCCCGCCGCACGCAGCCGCTCGATGATCTCTTCGAGGATCGGCTTCTCGCCGACGGGCAGCAGCGGCTTCGGGATGGTGTAGGTGAGCGGCCGCAGCCGCACGCCCTTGCCCCCGGCAAGGATCACGGCCTTCATACGGCGTACTCGCGCGGCCGGTAGAGGTCGATGTGCTCGCGGATCCACTCCGTCGTGCGGCGCAGGCCATCGTCCAACGACACCTCGGCGTGCCAGCCCGCCAGACGCTGCGCCTTCGAGCTGTCCGACAGCAGGCGCGACACCTCGCTCTTCGACGGCCGCATGCGCTGGCTGTCGCCCTCGACCTCCAGCTCGCGCCCGACGATGCCCCCCACCTTCTCCACGATCTCGCGGATGCTCACTTCGCGGCCCGACCCCGCGTTCACCACCTCGCCCAGCGCCGCGTCGGCTCCGCCGACGGCGATGAACGCGCGCGCCGTATCGGCGACGTAGGTGAAGTCGCGCGTCGTGTCCAGCGTGCCCAGGTGCAGCGCGCCGCCCGTCACCGCCTGGCTGATGATCGTGGGGATCACGGCGCGCGCCGACTGTCGCGGCCCGTACGCGTTGAACGGCCGCACGATCGTCACCGGCATCCCGAACGATCGGTGGAAGCTCAACCCGAGCGCGTCGCCCGCGATCTTCGTCGCGGAGTACGGCGACTGGGCCTGCAGCGGATGCTCCTCGTCCATCGGCACGCGCAGCGCCGAGCCGTACACCTCGCTCGTGGACGTCAGCACGACGCGCTCGAGCGTGCCGATCTCGCGCGCCGCGAGCAGCACGTTCGAGGTACCGATGATGTTCGTGTCGATCACTTCCTGCGGGTGCTCGTACGAATACGGGATGCCGATCAGCGCCGCCAGGTGGAACACCGCGTCCGCGCCGCGCATCACCTCGCGCATCGCATCGAAGTCGCGCACGTCGCCGAGCGTGATCGCCACGTCCGCGAGCAGCGGCTCCGGGATCAGGTCGAGGCAGCCGCGCTGGCCGCGCGACGTGTAGCGCAGCATCGCGCGCACGTGGGCGCCCTGCTGCGCCAGCTGCTCCACGACGTGGCTGCCGATGAACCCGCCGGCGCCCGTGACGACGACGGTCTTACCTTCGAATCGCACGTATCCCCCAGCCGGCGAGGCGGACCAACAGGCCCCCCAACGCGATTAGCGCCAGTATGACGCAAACCAGCAGCCAGATGTAGAGCGTCACCACGAGCGCGAACGTGAACCCGGCATCGGTGCTGACCGTAACCAGCACGGCGACGACCGGCGACACCAGCAGCAGGCCGAGCGCGATGCGGACCCAGTGGCTCGCCAGCGGATTCACGGCGACGGCGTGCCGAACGTGCGCAGCAGCGAGCCGAGCGAGCGGCCGCCGAACACGTCCCGCCAGCGCGCCACAGTCGCGCCACAGATCGCCGAGAGCGAGGTCGAGCTGAAGATCGCCAGCGGGATGTAGAGCGCGTAGTGGTAGCGCGGGTCGCCGATGAACAGCACGCCGAAGACGATCATGTAGAACGGCACGATGCCGAACACCGCCCATCGCTTCGTATCGAACGTCTTCCACCAGAGCGGCCAGCCCGCCAGCGACAGCGCGATCATCCCGTAGAACAGCGCGCTGGACAGCCGGATCAGCCGGTCCGCCCCCTCGGTGCCAAACCAAGCCTTGTTGCTCTGCACCCACGTCACGCCGCTCTCGTCGCTGCGGAACAGCATGTACATGCGCCGCGGCACCAGCCGCAGCTCCTCCAGCTTGTGGTCCTGCGCCCACTCACGCGCGAGCTTCGAGCCGTCCTTGTTCGCCTTCAGCTCGATCTCTTTGCGCGAGAGCCCCTTGTAGTCCTGCTCCAGCCGCCAGAACGCCTCCAGGCTGGGGCCGCCGTCCGTTTTCTCGTTGTGCCCCTGGAACACGACGCGCCCCGCACCGGTCGTGCCGACGATCCACTGGTTGAAGTGGATGTGGTTGCGCACCGTCCACGGTGTCACGATGATCGCCGCCCCCGCCGCGAGCGCGAGCAGCGGCAGCAGCGCGCGCCGCCGGAAGTGGAGCAGCACCAGCAGGGCGAAGATGCCGCCGTACGCCATGAACTCGCCGCGCACGTAGCCGGTGAACGCCGTCAGCGCGCCCAGCGCGAGAATCAGCGGCAGGTTCGCCTTCGGTCTGTCGAAGACGAAGTAGACGTACAGCGCCAGCAGCAGCGCCAGCAGGAATCCGAAATAGGTCTCCGACAGCAGCACCGCCGTGAACAAGATGTGGCTCGGCAGCAGCGCCAGCGTGAACCCCGCGAAGATGCCCGGCCGCCGCCCGAACAGCTTCTTCGCGATCAGGAACACGAGCGCCGCCGTCAGCGCGCCGAAGAGCACGTTGAGCAGCCGTGCCGTCCACAGCGAGTCGCCCGTGATCTTGTAGACGCCCGCGAGCGTCAGCGGGTAGCCGGGCGGCCAGAGCGCGGTCGGCGTCAGGTCCGTCTCGCCCGGGTAGATCAGGTCGCCGTTCGGCGCCTTCCAGACGGTCGGGTCGAAAACGTAGCCCTTGCCCTCGGCGAGGCGCTGCGCCGTCGTGTCGTACCACACGCTGTCGTCGTAGCGGCCGTCGCGCGGATTCGGGTGCGCGTACGCCACAAGCGCCAGCCGCACGCCGAACGCGACGATGAAGATCGCCAGCAGCCAGCGGGCGTCGGCGGTGCGGAGCCATCCGCGCAGGCGGTTCATAGCGCCTCGGCCTGCCGCGCCCGGCGTTCGGCGCGCGCGCTGTCCCAAAGTCCCACGATCGTCGCGCTGGCGATCACCACGGCGAGCGGGATCGCCGGATAGTGGAAGCGCGGGTCGCCGAAGAAGACCAGCGGCAGCGCCAGCACGTACAGCATCATCAGCATCACGATCAGCCGGCGCACGTCTTTCGCCAGCACGAACGCCAGCCCGCCGGCGAGCACAATCACCCCTGTCGCGTAGTAGATCGAGTTCGCGGCGAAGGCGAGCACCTCGCGGCGGAAGTGCGGGATGAAGTAATCGTTGCCGTACGACTCGGCGGCCCAGATGCCGTCGTCGTCCTTGTAGAGCAGCCAGTAGGCCTTCTGCGCGATCAGCTTCGGCATGCGGAACGGGTGCGACGCGACATCCTTGATCGCGATCTTCACGCCCTCCCGGTTGCGGTCGATCTCGACCTGTTGCGCAGACTTGCCCGCGTCGCTGGCGAAGCACTTGCCCTGCAACGTGAACGCGCCCTGCGCTCCCAGGAAATTGCCGATGCAGAGGTCGTCGCCGACGTTCGTCGACGGCCCGGTGAGCGTACCGAACGCCACGGTGTTGCGGACAGACCACGGCACGATCAGCACTGCGATGCCTGCCCAGACGACCAGCGCCTGCAGCAGCGCGCGCCGCATCGACCGCATGTAGAAGAACCACGCCGCCAGCAACAGCACCGGCAGCGCCAGCGTGATGCCGCGGGTCATCGTCGCGTAGCTGAGCAGCAGCCCCACGGCGAACAGCCGCCCGTAGCCGATGCCGTCACGATCCCACGGCTTCCACAACAGCACGAGGATCGCGGCCACGAACAGCAGCGTGAACAGCGGCTCCGAGAGCGCCGTGCCGGTGTAGTACACCTGGCTGGGAAAGATCGATAACAGCAGCGCCGCAACGATGCCCGTGCGGCGGTCGAAGATCCGCCGCGCCAGCAGGTACACGAGCACGACCGTGATCGTGCCGAAGACGCCATTCATCATCTTCAGCGAGAAGATGCTGCGGCCCCAGCCGAAGAGGTCGCCGCCCTTCTTCAGTGCGCCCACCGTCAGCGGGAATCCTGCCGGGTAGTACGCGATCTTCTCGCCGGTCGGGCGCGTGTACCCGTCGCCGTCCGCGATGCGATCGCCGAACAGGTCGTACAGCGTCGGGTCATTGAGCCCCTGCGGATCGCGGTCGTTGTAGGCGATCCAGGCCGCCCGCGGCACCATCGCCAGCGCGAACAGCGCGATGCAGAGCAGGGCCTCGGCCCAGGGGACGGAGCGCCGCCGCGCTGGCGCCCGCACCTCGGACTCGTCACGGCCGGCGGCGGGAGTCTCTATGCTCAAGCCGCCGCGTGCCTCTCGGGCAAGCTCCGCTCCGGGCGGCGCAGCGCCTCGAACGCGAACACCGCTCCGCGCGCGGCGAGCAGCGCGATCGCGAAGACGACGGGATAGTGGAAGCGGGGCTCACCGAAGAACAGCAGGTGTGTCGCCGTCCAGAGCAGCACGGTGACCGGCAGGATGCCGGCGAGCCCCGTAAGACGCTTGCGGCTGGCGAGCAGTCCGATGCCCGCGAAGGACAGCGCCGCGAACCAGAATCCGTTCGCGGTGGCGCGCAACGACCCGTCGGACGGCGAGACGAAGAAACCCCGCTGGTAGCCCGAATTCCAGTCCAGCGCCGTGGCGTCCGACTCGTACATCGCGCGGACCTTGATGCCGGCGAGCCGCACCTCCGCGGTCGGATGAGTGAACATGTAGGCCAGGCCCTTCCTGAGCGCCAACCGGTCGGCCTTCACCTCGTACTCCGGCTGCGTGAGCGTGCCGCGCTCCGGCAGCGGCGGATCGGCTTCGGCGATGACCATGCGCCCCGTTGCGCCCGCGTGGTTGCCGATCCAGAGATTCGGCCCGAAGTTCGTCGCGATAAGCACCGGGCTGCCCAGTTGATGCTGGTTGCGCACCACCCACGGCGCGATCAGCACGCCGGTCACGAACGCGGCCAGCATAACCCAGGCGATCGCGGGTCGCCACCGATAGCCCGCCATGCCCCACGCCAGCAGCGCCAGCGGCAGCAGCAGCGCCGCCTGGCCGCGGGTCAGCGTGGCCGCCGCGACAGACGCACCGAACAGCATGATCAGCGGGCCGCGCCAGCGTCCCGCGTCGGGCACAAGCAGCATCAGCAGGAAGGCCGCCGCGAACAGCAGCGTGAACAGCGGCTCCGAAAGGGTCAGCGACGCGAAGTAGACCTGCCCCGGCCAGATCGCCATCGCCGCGGCGGCCACGATGGCCGTGCGCCGGTCGAACAGGCGCACGCCTATCGCGTAGGTGATCGCGACCGTCAGCGCCGCGAGCGCGATGTTGGCGCCGTACGTCTGCGCCAGCCCTTCGCCGAAGACCCGGAAGATCGTGCCGAGGAACACGGGGTACCCGGGCGGCCAGGCGGCCGTCGGCGTCCCAGTGAAGGGGTTCACGTAGCCCTCACCGTTGGCGAAGTAACGCGCCGCAACACGGTACCAGGCCGTGTCGTCGAACCGCCCGTCCGCTGGATTAGGATGCACCCACAGCGCCCACGCGACCCGCACCGCGACGGCGACGCAGAGCGTCAGCCCGAGGGCGGCGGCGTGCCTTCGGATCGTTTGCGTCAACAACGCCGGCGGTCAGTCCCGAGGATTCGTCTGGCGCGTCACCGTCGCCGGTGTAATCGCCGCCAGGTGCCCGTCGGCGTCCAGCTCCGCGACGTACGGCGCAGTCCGGAGCGTCTTCTGGAGCTGCGCCATGTCGGCGCTCGTCAGCGCGCGGACGCTGACGCCCTTGCCCCACAGCGCGCGCCCGACCGAGGTCATCCACGTCGGCTGCCAGTACGGGTTCGTCCACAGCCCCTGGTCATCGACGACGTACACCGTCGTGCCCTCCGGCACGCTGGCGTAGTTCGCGCGCAGCCCGTCGGCCAGCACCTGCCAGCGGTCCGTCTGCTCCAGGAACGGCTGCGTCTGGTGGATCGTCTGCCAGCCGTACAGCCCGCCAACGCTGATCAGCGCCGCTGCGGCGAGCGCGTGCGCCCCCGGGCGCCAGAGCCGCGTCGCGTGCTGGTGCACCCAGCCGGCCGCCACCGCGACCAAGATCGCGAAGAACGGCGTGGCCATGTAGGTGTAGCGTGTCGCCGTCCACATCTTGCCCGGCACGTACGGCATTACGCCGATCACCATGCCGACCGCGGCGAAGCGCGCCATGTGCGGTCCGCGCACGAGGAAGAAGGCCGCGCAGGCGAGCACGCCGCCGCCCCAGACCCACTCGAGCGTCGTCGGCTCCTTCGGGATCGCGCCCACCGGGTACGCCAGCCGCGACATGTAGACGAACGTCTCCCGCGGGATATGCCAGCCGACGCCGTAGAACCCGCCCTCGACGCCCTGGCAGCCGCAGCCGCTCAGCCCGCCCACCAGCAGGACCGACGCCAGCGCGAACGGCGTCATCTTCACGGCGAAGTCCAGCACGTCGCGCCTTCGCACCAGCGACGTCGTGGCGAAGTAGACGAGCAGCACCGCCCCCAGCACCACGCCGCCCTCGTTCGCGAGGAACCCGGCGATGAACAGCGCCAGCGAAGACCAATACCAGCCGGCGCGGCGCTCGCCGCCGTCCACGTACCGGTGCAGCGAGTACAGCGACGTGATCAGCAGCAGCTCGCTGAACACGTGCGGGAACGCCGTGATGTAGGTGACGGTATGTACCGCGGAAGCCGACACCGCGAAGATCAGCGCCGTGGCCGTCGCGACAAAGACGCGCTTCGTCAGCGAGAGCACGAGCGTATAGAGCATCACCACGCTCGCGACGTGCACCGACAGGTTGACGATGCGCCACGGCAGCGCGTTGAAGCCGAACACCTTGAACTCGCCCCAGTAGACCAGCATCGTCAACGGCCGCCAGTTCGGCGTCATGTCGCGCAACGTGACGACGTCGCGCACGTACGACGGGAAGGCGCGCGACTGGATGTCCCCCAGGACGAGGAAGTCGTCGCCGAAGAAGTAGTAGTGCATCGTCGGCACGTGGATGCCGATCACCAGCGCCAGCACCGCGAGCAGCGGGATGTGGCGGGCAGCCCGGCGGAGCGTTCCGGTCAGCGCGCGGCCATCAAGACGCTCGAACACGGAAGCATGCGTGGCAACTACGGCCATCTGGATCAGGTCTCCGCGGGTGGTCAAATGCGACGCCCAGGACGTTGTTGGACGTTTCCGCGATCGTAACATCGGCATATCGCCGCGGCAATAGGAGTGCCGGAAGCGATCTGAGCCGGATGTTAAGGACGATTCCTCGGCATGGTCGCCGGCGCCCCTGCACGATCCCTACGGCCGACCCCTACGCCTCGTCCGCCAGCGTCCGGTACTTGCCGCGATAGAACAGCAGCGGCTCCAGCTCGCTCCGCACCGACTGCGCCAGGACCTCCCCCAGGAAGATCGAGTGGTCGCCGCCCTCGAATACCTCCGCGACGCGGCACTCGACGAACGCCAGGCAGTCGTCAAGCACCGGCGCGCCCGTGCGGCCGATCGTGTATGCCTGGCCGCGCAGCGACCCCGCTTCCGGCTCGCCCCGCTTCGCGAAGACGCGCGACACGGCCTCCTGGTGCCTGCCGAGGATGTTCACGACGAACACCCCGCTCTCCGCGAGCACGCCGTGCGTGTACGTGGTCTTCTCCACGCACACCAGCAGCATCACGGGATCGAGCGAGAGCGACGTGACCGCGTTCGCGGTCATGCCGTGCAGCCTGTCGCCCGCGGCGGTGGTGATCACCGTCACCCCCGTCGCGAAGTGGCCGATGATGTTGCGAAACTCCTGCGGGTCGACGGACACGGTGCGCTCTCCGGAACACGGGGCCTCGGTTGACGCGCCACTATAGCACCGCCCGCGGTCTGGGACGCCCGCTCCCGGCGGCTACTCCTCGTCGAGCGGGATGATCATGCTGGCGTGCTCCGCCCGCAGCAGCACGAACGGCGCCGCCGCGATGCCGCCGTCGATCGACTCGCCCTCCAGCGAGCGGATCGTCACGTCGGTCAGCAGCAGGTACCGCTCCGCGCTCGCCGCGTTCCGCAGCGAGTCGCTCAGCCGCACGCCGGGCGCATGGGCGTAGAGCCCCTCCAGCACGCCCGACGGCGTGAAGATGCGGACGCGCGTCATCGCGCGCTCCATGTACTCGGGAGATGCCGCGGGGTTCGATGATCCGTGCATCGCCAAGCCTCCTCTCCTACGGGGCCTCCAACAGCCCCGCCGCCGCCAGGTGGGCGCGATCGTTCATCTGTACGAGGGCGGCGCCGCCCTCCCGCACTTCTAATATCGACCGCGCGGCCAGATCCTGTCTGAGGCGGCGGAAGCCCCCGAGCGGCAATTCCAGCGCCCGGCACATCAGTACGAGGATGACGAAGTTGTGCGTCACGGCCACCACCTCCCCGTCGGGATGCAGCGCCCGCATCCGCTCGACGGCCGCCCACGCTCGGTCCTGCACCTCGCGCAGCGTCTCGCCGCCGGGCATCCGCGCGTCCCCTGCATCGCCCGACAGCCACTGCCGCAGGAACTCGGGATAGCGCTCGCGCAGCTCCGCCGGCGCAAGGTGCTCCATCTCGCCGACGTCCATCTCGACGAGCGCTGGCTCGACGATCACCACCGCCCCCGTGCGCACTGCGATCGCCTCGGCGGTGTCGCGCGCACGGGAGAGCGGACTCGCGTACAGCGCGGCCGGCGCGCGCGCGAACGACGCCGCGACCGCCGCGGCCTGCGCCCGCCCGCGATCGTTCAGCGGCGCGTCGAAGCTGCCCAGCGTGAGCCCGCCGCGGTTGTGCTCCGTCTCGCCGTGGCGCACCAGCACGAGCCGCATCAGGACGCGAACCTGCCGCGCTTGCGCCACGCCTCGCGCGACGGCGACGTGCCCGCCAGCACCAGCCGCGTGCGGTGGATGCGCGCCGGCGCTCCGAGTCCGAGCGCCGCAGCCACCTGCTCCGGGCGGCCGCTGCCCGTGTTGTCGTTCTTCAGCCGCATCCGCAGCCGCACGGTCGCCGCGTCGGGGCGCTCCAGCTCGATCTCCTCGACCTGCGCGCGGATGTCGTACGAGCGCACTTCGTCCTCGCGCCGGTGCTCCCACGGCACCTGCTCGGCGCTGAGAAAGCGCTCTACCAGGTCCTCCGCATCCGCCTGCGCCGGCACGTCAACGTCGTACTCCGCGAAGCGCACTTCCGCCTGCAGCGCCGGCAGCGCGACGCCCACCTCCTCCGCCGAGCGGATCGTGATCGCCGGCGGCAGCTGCGGCGTCACCGCGCGGATCAGCTCGCGCGGCGCCATCGGCTCCGACAGGAACACATCCATCAGCTCGGCGTCGCTGGTGGTTCCCACTGGCAGCGGCGCGGCGAGCGAGATCTGCGCGTGCGGCGAGAACCCTTCCGAGTACGAGACCGGGACGCCCGCACGGCGCAGGGCGCGCTCCCAGAATCGCATCACGTCCAGGTGCGTGATGTACTTGACCTTTTCGCCTCGCGTGAATACCACGCGCACCCGGTGGGCTTTCATCGGCGCTACAGCCTCGTGATCTCGACGGATTCGATCTTGACGCCCTTCACTTCCGTCACCTTGATCCGATAGCCGTCGAGCGTCACCGTCTCGTCCACGCGCGGGATGTGGCCCAGCCGCTCCAGCACGAGCCCCGCGACGGTCTCGTAGGCACCCTCGGGCAGCGCGATGTCCAGCTCCTGCTTCACGTCGTAGAGGCTCATGCCGCCGTCAAGGCGCGTCGTGTGCTCGTCGATCGCGGAGAACTCCTCCTCGGGCTGGCCCAGCTCGTCGACGACGCGGCCCACCATCTCCTCCAGCAGCAGCTCCAGCGTCACCACGCCCGCAACGCCGCCGTACTCGTCGACGACAATCGCCATCTGCTGGCGCTCGTCCTGCATCTGCCAGAAGAGCGCGCTCGCCAGCTTGGTCTCCGGGATGAACGTCGCCGGGCGGATCAGCGACGCGATCGGCGACGCGCCCGTCACGCTGGCGTCCGCGATCGCGCGAAGCACGTCTTTGATGCTCACGATGCCGACGACGTTGTCGATCGTGTCGTCGTAGACCGGGAAGCGCGAGTGCGGCGCCTGGTGGAACGCCTCGTAGAACTCGCCCACGGTCTCGCTCTTCTCCAGCCAGACGACCTCGGTGCGCGGCACCATGATCTCGTTCACGCGCCGGTCGTGGAAGTGGAACACGCGGTCGAGCAGCTCGGCCTCGCCCTCGCCCACGGCGCCCTCTTCCGCGCCGATGTCGATCAGCATCCGCAGTTCGGCTTCCGTGACGGTCTGCGCCGTGCCCGGCCGCCCGAAGAGGTTGGGGATCACCGCCAGCGCGGCGATCAGCGGCGACGCCAGCCGTACGATGAATTCGACCGGCAGCGCCGCCGCGAACGCGATGCGCTCCGGCGTCCGCGCCGCCAGCACCTTCGGTGTGTACTCGCCGAACTCCGCCGCCACCAGCGGGATGGCGAAGAGGCTGAACAGGAACCCCCAGCGCCCAAACACGTCCACGGCCACGACCGTGCCGGCCGTGGACGCGAGGAAGATCGACACGTTCTGGAGGATCACCACCACGCCGAAATAGCGTTCCTGCTCGGACTTCAGCCGCTCCAGCGCCCGCGCCGAGCGTTGCCCCGCCTCCACCGCCGAGCGCACCCTGATGCGGCTCGACGCCACCACGGCGATCTCGACGGCGTTGACCAGCGCGTAGCCGATCAGTCCGCCGACAAACAGGGCAATCGCCAGCGGGAAGGGGATGTTGAGGGAAGCGCCGCTTTCGAGGAGCGTGGGCGTCATGCCCGGCAAGGGGAGATGCAACATGCGGTATGCGCGGACTCGCGGCCGCGTGGCCGGGGCGCACACCGCCCCGCTGCCAGCATCATAGCGTACCTGCGAAAAGGGGTGTCGGACTCAGGCGGTCTGCTCGTCCGCCGCCGCGGCCGGCGCGGCCTCGTCGGGCTCGCCCGGGGCGGCGTCAAGCAGCCCCTCCTCCAGCAGCGTCATCGAGCGCGCGCACCAGTCGATGTAGGCGCGGCGATACGCGACGGCCAGCTCCAGCGTCAGCGTCCAGTACAGCCGGTTCTTCGTCACGAGCGGATGCTTCGTGCTCTCGCGGATGCGGTCGCGCAGCACCGTCTCGGAGAACGCCAGCACCTTCTGCTGCTCCTCCATCTGGCGGCGCAGGATGATCACCACGTCCTCGGCCGGCGCCTGGACCCCGAAGAACACCTTGATCAGGAACGGGTCGCGAAGGTCCGCCGGCGACGCCGGACTCCGCACCCAGCGCAGGAACTCCTCCCTGCCCGCCTCGGTGATGTCGTACACCTTGCGGTTCGGGCGGCTCTCCTGGTGCTCGACGTGCTTCTCGACGAAGCCCAGCTCCTCCAGCGTCTTGAGTGTCGGGTAGATCTGACTCAGCTCGGCGTTCCAGAAGTGCTGCACCGAGGAGTCGAAGAACTGCTTGACCTCGTACCCCGTCATCTGGTGGTAGCTGAGGATGCCCAGCAGCGCGTGCTTCAGCGACAAGCGATCACCTCGCGGTCAGCGCATGGCCGACGGCCGGCAGTTAGCTCCAGGAGCGCGACGTGCCCGCGGCGATCAGGTCACGGGTCTTCTGCTCGCGGCGCGCGGCGCGGCGCTGCAGCTTCGCCTCGCGCAGGCGATCCTGCCACTTGTGCGCCTCGACGGCGTGAGCGCGCTCGCGCTCGGCGGCCCGCGAGAACTCGACGGCTGCGAAAGAAACGTAGTCCAACATGGTTGGCCTCCTTTGTCGATGCACGATCCGGGCGGAGCACCCCGTCCCTGTTGTGTATCGACACTCTATATATAACTCTTGATATACCGTGGGGTCAAGATTTATTTCGGCCCAGCCTAACGATTTGCCCATAATTACAGCCTTTATGACGAGCTGGAACCTGATATTGACACGCCTTCCGCGACTCGTCTCAATCCGCTCGTTATGTCGCCTGCGCCGCCGATCCCACCGATCCCTGTCAAGATGTCGCTAACCGGCCCGCCGCTCACCCTTCCGGCGCGCCCACGGCCTTGACTTCGCGCGCCGCCGGAGTAGCATCGAGCAGGACGGACGCGAATACCCGGGAGGCGCGACATGACCACGGCGACACGGACGGTGCCGATGCGGGCGGACCAGGCGGCCGAGTGCGGCGCCGTGCTCGCCCGCGCCTTCGCCGACGACCCGCTCTTCAACTGGATCCTCCAGAACGAGACCCGCCGCGACGCCTCCCTGCGCTGGTTCATGCCCACCGCCGCCCGCTACGGCGACCGCCACGGACACGTCTTCACCACCGACACCACGCCCGAAGGCGCCGCCGTCTGGCTGCCGCCCGGCGACGTCAAGGTGACGATGCTGCGGATGGTCCAGGGCGGCCTGCTCCGCGCGCCGCTGAAGTTCGGCGTGGGCGGCTTCCGGCGCTTCCTCAAGGCCATGGATACCTTCGAGCACCTGCACGACCGCGACATGCCGATGCCGCACTGGTACCTGATGCTCCTCGGCGTCGACCCGCCGCGGCAGGGACAGGGCGTCGGCGGCACGCTGCTGCAGCCGATGCTCGCCCGCGCCGACGCGGAAGGCATGCCGTGCTACCTGGAGACGCAGAAGGCGATCAACGTGCCGTTCTACCAGCGGCACGGCTTCGAGACCGTCGTCGAGCTGGACATGCCCGACGGCGGCCCCCATTGCTGGACGATGAAGCGCACGCCGCGTTCGTAGTGCTAGACCTAGCCCGCAACGTGAACTCTGCGAGCACATCTTGCCTTTGAGAGCGGCGGCCTTCGCGTCGCTCTTTCTTGTGCTGGTCGCTCTGTTCCCGACGACAGGGTTCTTTGACCTGTATCTCCTCCCTTGGCAAACGCGCACAATCTTTCTTGAGAATGGCAACTTCTGGCAGGCCATGCGCGACAATCCGGCGGCCTACCTGCCGTTTACGCATTACTCAGCCGTCCCGTACGGACCGCTCTTCTACTACCCGTTGGGGCTCTGGATACGCCTCCTCGATGCCGCACAGATCATCGACTTGCGAGGTTGGAACGATCTGGGCCAGGCCGCCCGTTCGCTTCGCTACACCGCGGCGCTGAAGGTGCCCAACTTCGCGGTCTATCTCGCTATCGGCTTCGTACTGCTTCGGACGCTGCCCGCGCGCGCCGGAGTCGACGCGATGATGCTGTGGCTCTTTAACCCCGCGGTGATCCTGGTGTCGTTCGTCATGGGACAGAACGACAGCTGGAGCATGCTCGCTGTTTTAGGTGCGTTGCTGCTTGCTCGGCTGTCCCTTGACGGTGGAGCCGGTGTGCGCGTGGGGCGATTGCACCTGCCGCTTGCTCTTCTCTCGGTGTGTCTTCTCGGAGCCGGCGCTGCCGTGAAGATCCATCCGCTGCTCTTCGTCATGCCCTTCGCCGCGGTACTTGGCCGGTCCTGGCCCGAGCGCATCGGACTCACCCTCGCCGCTGTCGCGATGTTTGGAGCGCTCGTCGCGCCATTCATCGGCGACTCGTTCTTCCGCGCGCACGCCCTCTTCAATCCTCAAGGGCAGGAACTCCTGCGATACAAGATCGGGCACTTGCCTCTGTTCTATCCGCTCTATGGGGCTGCGACGCTGTTTGCCTTCAAGCCGACGGAGCGGCCCTTCGTTCAACTGCTCGGTTCCGTCATGACCGTCCACCTTCTCATCTTCCTGCTCACGGACTGGCCGCCGGAGCGCGCTGCCTGGTTCATCGGCGCGCTCGCGCCCGCGGCAACGTTCCATCGCTCGGCACTGGTCGCGTATGTCCTGGCAACCGTGCAAGTGTTGCTCCATGCAATGACGCTTGGAGTTGGACTAGGCGCCGGCGCCTTCGCCGTCATCTCGCCAAGACTCGCGAACGGTCCCGGGTTGAACGCCGCCTTAGACCGCGTGTCTGATTTCGATGCTGTGCAACTCGTCGGACTGAGCGTGACCGGTCTGGCTTGGGGCATCGCGATAGCCTCGATCGCGCTCCGAAGGGAAGGTCGCGTTCAAGCTGTTCCGTTAGGAGTACCTGTTGGCGTGCTCATGCTCTTGCCCATATGGTTTGCGGTCTCGCTCGCATACACGAGCGGCGGTGTCACGACCACGCCATACCCCGGAAGCCAAACGATGGCACGAGGTCCGGCAACGGTTGAACAGCCCATCGTGGCAGGCTCCTTGTCTGCGGTGGATCTGTTCTACGACTCCGGGCCCGGAGATCGGCCACTGGAAGTGAGCCTCGATTCCCGCAGCGGGGCCGCAGTGACCGCGATGGCGTCGCCCCCTCCCGGATCCAGGTGGGTACGCCTCACGTTTCCGGGACTGGCCGCATCGCCTGATGGCGCATACGTAATCACGCTACGGCTGCCGCCGGGGGCAAGTGTGGGCCTGGTTGGCGCCCAGGGGGCACTCTCATCGGTGCGTGTCAACGGTTCGGCCACACCGAGAAGCGTACTGAGCACCCGTTTTCATTACGACCGTGGATGGAACGCGGTGTGGGCGGACGTCACTCACTCGCTCAAAGGCGAACCCTTTGTTCTGCTGGCAACGGCGCTGCTGCTCGCGACGCCGCTTGTGCTCACGTGGTACGCCACCGAGCGTCGAATTGCTCAGAGAGTGACTGGCGCAGAAGTAGCGACGATTCCCGTCGAAGGGGACTGAGGCTGCCGCTCCGCTTGCCCCACGGTGCCGCGCTCGCCACAATCCCGTGGCGGCCATCACCCCAACGCACCCAGCGACGGAGCACCCGATGAAGATCCACGAGTTCCAGGCGAAGCAGATCATCGCGCAGTTCGGCGTCGCGGTGCCCAAGGGGCGCGTCGCGAAGTCGCCCGACGAGGCGAAGGCCATCGCGCAGGAGCTGGGCGGCAAGGTCGTGGTGAAGGCGCAGATCCACGCCGGCGGCCGCGGCAAGGGCGGCGGCGTCAAGCTGGCGAACTCGCCCGAGGAGGCCGCGCAGGTCTTCTCGCAGATCAAGGGCATGCAGCTGATCACCCACCAGACCGGCCCGCAGGGCCAGCTCGTCAAGACCGTGCTGGTCGAGGAGCAGATGGGCATCGCGCGCGAGCTCTACCTGGCCGTGCTGATCGACGGCTTCGCCGGCCGCGTGATCATGATGGCCAGCAGCGCCGGCGGCATGGAGATCGAGGAGGTCGCCGCGAAGACGCCCGAAGCGATCCACCGCGTCAGCATTGACCCCGTCACCGGCTTCCAGCCGCATCTCGCGCGCGAGCTGTGCTTCGCGCTCGGCCTCACGGGCGACCTGATGAAGCCCGCGACGGCGCTGATGAACGGCCTCTACGAAGCCTTCATCGCGAAGGACGCCTCGCTGGCCGAGATCAACCCGCTGGTCGTGACGACCGACGGGCGAGTCCTCGCGCTCGACGCGAAGATGAACTTCGACGACAACGCCCTCTTCCGCCACAAGGAGATCGAGGATCTGCGCGACAAGGACGAGGAGGACCCGAGC